>Ga0209719_1001825_pt1 | contig 24556 bp, 7 predicted proteins | sample AD_JPNAS2_MetaG_FD_184421 | JGI IMG/M metagenome (GOLD analysis project Ga0209719, IMG submission 184421) | Active sludge microbial communities of municipal wastewater-treating anaerobic digesters from Japan - AD_JPNAS2_MetaG (SPAdes) (version 2) | ecosystem: Engineered > Bioreactor > Anaerobic >...
GCCTGAGCCTTGATCTCTTCGGAAGACCTCTTTTCCTGCACCATTTGTCTGATCTTGTTACTCACGATAAGGAGTTCAAATATGCCAACCCTTCCCATAAAACCTGTGTTTATGCATGCATCGCAGCCTTTGCCTTTGTAGAATTTTTTTCCCTGGCCGATCTTGTAGTCACTTAGTATTTCCTGCTCGAAATCTGATAAATTATAGACCTCTCTGCAATAAGGACAGGTTTTGCGTATCAAACGCTGTGCAAGGATTGCTGTTATCGAGGAGGTAAGCAGATAAGGTTCTATTCCCATGTCGATAAGCCTTGTCAATGCGCTTGAAGAGTCATTTGTATGTAATGTGGAGAACACAAGGTGTCCGGTAAGGGCTGCCTGTATCGCTATTCTTGCAGTTTCTTCATCCCTTATCTCTCCCACCATTATTACATCAGGGTCCTGTCTTAAGAAAGACCTGAGCGCCCTTGCAAAATTGAGTTCAATTTTTGGATTAACCTGCATCTGGCTGATACCGGGCAACAGATATTCAACAGGATCCTCAACGGTGAGGATATTCTTTTCTGGGGTATTTATCAGTTGCAGACTTGCGTAAAGCGTTGTTGTCTTTCCACTGCCGGTAGGACCTGTAACGAGAAACACGCCCTGAGGTCTGGTGATTAGCGAAACCATCTGTTTTTCAAGCTCATGCTCCATGCCTATATAATCAAGCGTCATTATCGAAGACGTCTTGTCGAGCAATCTCATTACCACCTGTTCGCCGAATGAGGAAGGAATGATAGAAACTCTTACATCTATATCCTTTTCATTCACCTTTATCTTTATTCTGCCGTCCTGTGGAAGTCTCTTCTCTGCAACATCGAGGCCGGCCATAACCTTTATCCTTGATATGATTGCATCCTGCGCCCTTTTAGGGGGCTTATAAGTGTCGTAGAGTAACCCATCAATCCTGAACCTTATCCTTAGCTCTTTTTCGTATGGTTGAATATGGATATCACTTGCCCTGTCTTTGGCAGCGATCGAGAAAAGCAGATTAACAAGTTTAATGATCGGAGGCTCGCTTGCGGCATAATCGAGGAGGTCGTGTCCATTGGGCAACTCCTGTGCAATTTCTGAAAGAGCGCTTTCACCAAGACCCTCAACAACGCTTATTACCACCTCCCTTCCCTGTTCTTCCTTAAAAGTGTTCAGATAGTTAAGAAACTCTTCTTTAGAAACAAAGATTGTTTCAACGGGCATCCTTGCATGGATGCTGAGGATGTCTGATGTTTCGATGCTTTGTCCATTTGGCGCAGCAACAATAAGGGTTTCAGGGTTATTTCTACATCCAATGGGAACAATGTTGTTTTTTTGGAAATATGTATAGTGGATGCGACTAATCCTGTTAGGGACAGGCTGAAGCTCTTCTAATTTTGCAATCGCTGTATTCATATTCCATAACTCTTATTTTGTGGAGGGTTCATAATGTATTTGCTGCTCAGTTGTGTTTTCTTTGTTCTCTGCTTCCTTTTTATTTTTGAGCACCTTCTCTGTTCCCAAAAGTTTTTCTTGCTCTTCTCTTTTCTGTCTCGTTAGTTCAGTTAATTCTTCAGATGTATAGATGATCCTCGGAGTCAGAAATACGAGCAGATTTGTCTTTTCGTATTGCTGAGATTTATAACCAAAAAGATAACCAATTATCGGAATAGAGCTTAGAAATGGTATCCCCTGGGAAACACCAGCAGAATCATCTTTTATAAGACCGCTTATAACGACTGTTTGTCCGTCTTTTACGCCGACAGTAGTTTTTGTGGATCTTTTCAGTGTTGTTGGTGTTAGGATATCCGTTGCCCCTGCTCCGCTTGTTATTACTTTAGTTACCTCCTGATAAAGGTTGAGGTGAACAAAACCATCTTTATTTATGTATGGCTTGATCTTAAGCTTTATACCTACATCCCTGTAATCGTAAGAATAAATAGGATTTCCTGAAGAATCCATCCTTGTGCTTGTTTGGTATGGCCTGTTTTCACCGACATGAACCTCAGCTTCTTCATTGTTCATTGTGAGTAGTTGAGGGGTGGAAAGTATGTTGACATTGTCCATGGAGCTTAATGCCCTTATAAATGCACCTAAAGAAGGGTATCTTTTGCCTCCCCATGTGATATTACTGCCGAATACTCCGACATTAAACCCAGTCTTGAGGCTTTTGCTTACATTTGAATAGTCTCCACTGATAATGGCGTTTTCAACGCTCAGCAGACTCCCACCGCTTTGAACAAACCCGCCAATGACTCCATTGTCGTTTGCGCCGGTCATCCACTCTATACCTATCTCCTGCCCTTTTGTTGTGCTGATTTCTACGATTGCCGCCTCTACAAGCACCTGTGGTCTAAGTGTATCGATTTGGGCAATGATCCTTTCAATTTCCTGCATATCCTCTGGTGGTGCGCTTATAAGTAATGAATTTGTTGCGTTGTAAGCAGTAATGAATATTTTTTCCTTTGGTGTCTGAGCCTTTTTCCCTTCTGCCATGAGTTGCTGCAAGGTCTTTGCCAGGTCTGTAGCCATTGTGTGTTGAACATTATAAACCTTTATGGCACCGAGTTGCTTAGACACCGGTATATCTGTTTCCTTAAGTATTGTCTGTAACCTTTGGATATTTGCCGCGGTATCAATAAGAATGAGAGTATTTGTTGCCGCTATGCTGACAATATACGCTTCCTTTGACATCATTGGACGCAGTACACCAACCATGATGTTTGAATCGAGATACTCGAGACGATGAATATATGTGGCAATCATATTTTCAGGAGGCATTTTTTCCAGTTGCTTTGGATCAAGCAATTGAACTGCCATACCTTTTGCGTCGGCCCCTTTTACAACCTTTATTGCCTCCGGCGTAGATACGACAGAAAAGCCATAGTATGAAATAACTGTCTCAAATACCCGGTATACCTCATCTTTGCTTAGGCTCTTGGGTGCAAGTATTGTAACCTTGCCCTTGACAATATTTTCGTCGAAAACAAAATTTTTACCCATAACATTGCTGACAAACCTGATTAAATCACGTAATTCAATGTTGTCGAAATTCATCTGGACCAGGTTCCCGCCCTGAGAACCGGCAACGCCTGGAATGCCGGCAAGAACCAGCCAGAAGATTAAAAAATACACGCAAACCCTTACTGTCAATTTCCTGTTATTCATTTTATTTTCAACGTATTTCATAATAAAGCGTTTTCGTCTGACCCCCTCTCAATATCTTTACCTCAAACTTGCCGGAATTTTTAAATGTCTGTTGAGCCTTCTTCAAATCATCGGAAGAGCGTAAAGCGAAGCCGTTAACCTCTTGTACGATGTCGTTTGTCCTTATTCCAATCTTCTCGGCAACGCTACCCCTGTCAACCGATACAATTTTAAAACCGTTTGATTTGCCTTTACTGTCAAGAGATCCCTTTATGGCAACCTGTGACATTATGACGCTGTTATCCGCCCTTATCTGGTCTGCAAGCGCCTTAGAGATGATTACTTTGTTGCCATCTGTTTTGATTTCTTTTGTCAAGTCTGGTTTTAGAGGCTCAGTTTTTTCCTTTTTCGGCGCAGGCGAAGCATCGGTTGCTGTTTTAGATTTTGCAGCAGCAGTCATAACCTTTGGTTTACTTATCCATTCGAAGCCTTTCGCAAAAAGCTTTACTAATATCGCATATTCATCCTTTTTCAGGATAGCCGCATTGGATTTGATTTCCGATACGGACAATCCTTTCTCTATAATTTCTCCAATCTCATAAGTCCAGACGCCTTTTTGTTTTCCTCTGTCTATAACTGCATAAGAATCTCCTTTTTTCTGTCCAAGCCATACACCCTTCAAAGTCAAATCACTAACGATGGATGTAAGCATTTCTTCTTCTATTTCTTCTTCGGTTTTTGGTTTAGGCAACTCTATCTCAAGTTTTGCTCTGAACAGGTTTCTTTCCGCAATGGCAGCGACCGTTGCTACGATATTTTCAGAGGCATCTTTGACAGATGTTGTTTTTGCATATGCATTTTTGTCAAAAAAACGAACAGGTATTTTCATGATCGATGCATTTACTGCAATCAACATGACGATAGAAAATAAAACTGCCAAGACAGTGATAATTGCGAAATATATATAGTATTTCTTGTTTTGAACAAATAGTGACAAAATTTTATCTTTGTGTGGTATCTTGTTGAAAGTATCTAATTTTATGCTCATTTTGTCGATATTTACATCCCTATGTTTTTTTATATTATAACAGAATATTTCTAAAATACATCAAAATATAAACAGTGAACAATATCATAAAAACATATCCATAACACTATAAATCATTTCAAACGAGTTTGTATGTTATTTTATGGAATGTCATCACTGGAATGCAAAATTTATTTAAAAAATGTGATATACGTCATATACAAATCAGAGCGTTTAGTATATAAGTGTTATGCTGGATTTAAATTATTGAGAGGCAGATATTGTATTTGACAAAAGTGATTTCCGATACTAAAATTAGATACATTATGAGTGATTCATGCTAAAAAAAGAGATACTTATCATCGCAATCGTTTTTTTCTTTATTATATCACTTAATTCAGCAAGCAGCTCTACTTTAAAAATCAATTTCAATAAAAATATGATGGATGTCTATGCGGACGATGCAGCGCTTTCGTCCATAGCATCAGAAGTCAGCAGGGCATTGGATATTAAGATATTTATTGACAGGACTCAGGAAAACAGGAAAATTAGTGTGGACTTTAAGGGTGTTCCTCTTGAAAAGGGTATAAAGATGATCGCCTATCCGCTCAACTATGTTATCTTCAGGGATGCAAAGGGTAATGCGACAGAACTTCTGATATTCAAAACGCCAGGTTTAAATCAGGGGCAGTACAGCGTATTTGCGGGAAAGGGAGGACGAACTGTCGGTGCAGTAGAAAAAAAGACTGTTGGTTTAGATAAAGACGATGGTAAAACTGTTGTTTCAGGGATGAACCAGGGTAGATCGAGCATGGGTAAGACAGATAAGGACGATGGAGACACAAAGGATTCACATTCAGTGTCTGAAGCCAGAATTAATGCCTCCCTTCAAGGGAACGAAAGAAACACAGATAACCCTGATACGGTTGTTCTGAAAGGTGATAGAGGATTTGAGGTCGGCATGTGGGTTGCAAAGAGGATGCAGGAGGCGGAAAATTTGAGGACACAGAAACAGGTTGAGGCAAACAGCAGAGAATACGCAAAAAGAGAGATGGAGCCATTAACAGACGCCGTTAATCTTGCCGCAATCCAGCAGAATAAGAATATGGCCTTGTCAATGGCAGGTGTTTCACAAGGAGGCGCCAATGAGTCAAACACATCTGCGGGTGCCCCAGAAGCGCAAACAATAACCTCATATCAGTCGCCGTCAAGTTACAATAATTGGTCGGCAAATATGCAATCTCGCTATTACCAGTTCACATCACAATCGAGAAGCTACAACTATTACAGTTATTATAACAAGATGTCTTCAACTATAAACTATATGAGAAGTTTTGGTAAATAACCAGGGAGGAAAAAAATGAAAAAGAAACACCATTTTTTAATCTGGTCATTCATTGTATGCCTTGTATTTTTTTCAGGCATGGTTGTAAAGGTTCAGGGTGCTGACACAATATCCCTGACCGGTTTTGTCAGGAAAATGTCGCCGCCGCCGACTACTCCTCCAGAGGGAGGAGGGACGCCAGGGCCACAGATGCTCGGAGGTGCAAACGTAAGTCTGATAAGCAACCCCGGCATCTCAACAACCAGTTCGTCCGCTGTAGCTACACTTGGTAAATTCACCCTGACAGGTATTCCTGCAAACCAGCTTCATTGGTTTAAAGTAACGGCAACCGGCTGTTTAAATACCAATATAGGGGTGCAGGTGGGTTCAACAAACATAGACACCTCTGTTCCCTCTGGCTGCGGCATGCCCCCATATCCGCCTTGCAACCTGTATCAATTGATGGCGATATCAGATACGATGAAAACGGATATTGAAAGCAGGAGCATGATCAGCTTTAACTCAAACGAAGGTCATGTAATTGTGGAACTGACAAGTAGCGACAATTCAGACCTCGGCATATTTAACTATGCGACACAAACATATAACAAGCAGGTACGTTTTTATGTAGATGGCAATGGACCGATACCTCCTGGCCAGTACTATGAGATCAGCCCAGGCCGTGCCTATCTGATTCCCAATATTACTCCAGGGACCAGAACAATAACGGTAGAGGTAGATGGGCTTGTTGTTCCGACTATGACATACCCCATATTTGCAGGTGAAGTGAGTTTTGGACATATCATTATTACCCCCGATGCAACAAGCCTTGGAACAATAAAGGGAAAGGTTACAAAAGAAAATGGTACAGCAATTCCAGGAGCCACTGTCACAGCAATGCCAGAATTCGGAGTTCCGGTAAGCGCCATCACGGGAACTGACGGTTTATATGAAATAAAGGGTTTACCTGTAGGCAGATACAAGGTTCAGGCATCGGCAGCAAGCTATGCTCAGCAGTTTTATTATTCGATTAACAGATGGGACCTTGCGTCGCCCATTTATGTTGGTGCAAATCAGACCACAGAAGACATCGATTTCATTCTCAGCCCCGCCCATTCGATAAGCGGGAAAGTATATGCGGGCGGCAGCCCGGTCGCAAATGCATGGGTCAATGCGTCTTCACAGGGCTTGCAAAACAGTGCAGGCGCATCAACAGACGCTGACGGTAACTATTCAATCTCTGTAAGACCAGCATCGGATTATAGGGTAGATGTTTCTGTCTCTGGTTATGCCCAGCAGTTCTACAATAGCAAGAAAGGCTGGATGGAAGCTGATTTGGTTGATGTAACAAATGGAAACGCAACGGGTATCGATTTTTATCTCCTTTCAGGCAAAAGCATATCGGGTAAGATAACGGAATCTGACGGCACAACACCTGTGCCCTATATTTGGGTTAATGCACATTCTAACAGTACAGGTTCGGATAGTGGTTCTAACACCAAAGAGGATGGAACTTATACTATAACTGTTTCGCCTGCGCCTGACTACATAGTAATGGCGAACAAGCCTGGTTCTCCACAGGTATTTTTTGGAGGGCATGGCGGCCAGCCTTCGACGAGTTCTTATGACAAGGCGGCTCTTGTAGATGTTACTGCCAATAATGCAACGGGCGTTGATATACGGATGATTTCAGGCAATACAATAAAGGGTAGCGTAAAAAAGGATGATGGTACTGGGATCGCAAATATAACAGTTAATGCCTTTGGACCGACAGGATGGGGTAATGCTGTGACAGATACAAGCGGTAATTTCACAATCAATGTTCCCACTGCTACAGGCTATAGGGTAGAGGCATTTTCCGACTCATACCCGAGGGTGATGTGGAAATGCAACACGATTTCAAATACCGAAAATAACATCTATGAGGCCGGCGAGACATGCTTGGCCTCTGCAAGTACAACCTTATGGAATGAGGCAACTGAGATTAGCACGGAGAAAGGCAGTGTTACCGGTGTAAATATAATCATGAAAACCGGTGTTACTGTGTCCGGAAGCGTAAAAAAGGATGATAATACACCGCTTGCAGGCGTATGGGTAAATGCAAACTCTGATACTGCTATGACTTGGGGTGGAGGACAGACAAACAGCAAGGGAGAATTTAGTTTCAACGTGCCCCCGGCTACTGGCTACAGGATAAATATGAATCATCCAGAATATCCTAATCTGTTTTATGTAACTACCAATGTGAACACCTGCTCGACCGATTGTGCAGATGCTGACCCCACAGGGGATTTCAGTCATGCAACGGTATTTGATTTTTCCTCAAGCGGCGCAAAGGGTGTTGACTTTGTAGTTAAAACGACTGTGATGGGCACTATCTCGGGTACTGTTATGGCGGGCAAAGTTCCTGTGTCAGGTGCTTGGATAAACGCATGGTCAGAAAACTGCATGTACGGAGTCGGAGAGCCGTCAAAAGCGGATGGCAAATATACACTCAAGGTACTGCCAAACAATTGCAAATATAAAGTAGAGGCATTTGCGGACAGACTCATAAGAAAGTTTTACAACGATAAATATGATTGGATGGATGCTGACGAAGTGCTTGTAAGTGATGCGAGTCCAAACAGGACAAATATCAACTTCAACCTCTCCTCCGGCAATCAAATATCAGGTACTGTAACCTATAACGGCAATGCTGTATCAGGAATCTGGGTAAATGCCCATTCTGAAACGAATATGTCCGGCGGCGGTGCTGAAACCGATTCGGCCGGTAAATATTCTATAAATGTAAAACCAGCTTCAGATTACAGGGTCGGCGTATGGCATCCTAACTATGTTCCTCAGATGTGGAATAATAAGGCAGACTGGATGCAGGCTGACCTTGTTGATACATCAAGCGGTTCAAGAGACAACATTAACTTTGCGCTCAGCCAGGGAATATCAATAAAAGGAACCGTGAAAAAAGACGGCAGCGCTATCACGGACAACAAAGGCTGGGTCAATGCCTTCTCTGAAAAGACCGGAAGCGGTGCTGGTGGACCAATTCAGACAGACGGCACATATTCTATAAAGGTCAGCCCGGCAACTGATTACAGGGTTGAGGTTTTCCATCCTGATTACGGTAGACAGTTTTACAATAATACACAAAGATGGGATATGGCAACGCTTGTAAATGCTTCCACTGTAAATGCTTCCACTAGTGATGTTACAAGCATTGACTTCAATCTCTCATCGGGAAGATCTATAAGCGGTAAGATCACAGATGAGAATGGAAATGGCAAGATTGGTGCTTGGGTTAATGCATGGTCTGAAGATTTAATGGCAGGAAGCGGTGAGATGACAAAGCAAGATGGTACATATGCTATCAAAGGCCTTGCAGTCGGAACGGGTTACAGGGTTCAGGTATTTTCAAACGACCCAACAGCTAACTATGCAAACGCATTTTACAAGGAAGGTTCGTCAACAGGGACGACTAATTTTACCGATGCAACCCTTATTGATTTAACAAGCGGCGATAAGACCGAAGCGAATATAAAACTGTCAACTGGCGGGAGCATTAAAGGCACAGTAAAGGCAACAGGGGGTCTCTCCGGCAATATTTTTGTGGATGTTTTCTCCCAGTCATTGATGATTGGCCGGGGCGAACCATTGAAATACAACGCTGGAGATATTGAAAAACAATTTACATTAAAGGGCCTGCCTCCTGCAACAGACTACAAGGTTCATGTAATGGCGGATAACTTCGGGAACAGGTTCTATAAGAACGGTTCTGACGGAACAAACGATTGGGGTCAGGCAACCGAAGTTACTGTTAACGGAAACGACGTGACTCTCGCAAATGCGATATCGCTGACTTCGGGCGGCTCAATAAGCGGAACAATATATCATACAAACAAAGATGCCGCTAATGTGATCAGAAATGGATGGGTACAGGCGATGAATCCTGACAAAGGGGAGTTTCAGGGGTCTCCGATTAAACCTGACGGTACTTACAATATTAATGGGCTTACGGTAGATACGAAATATACCGTGCAGGCGACGCCTTTTGATTATACGCCGACATTCTATGACCCTAATTCAACAAATTCCAGCACTACAAACTGGGTAGCACCGAATGTCACTGCAAGCACATCAGGCACAACAGGAATAGATATTGTGGTGTCAAAGGGCTATACAATAAGTGGCAGGGTCCTCGATGATGATGGAACAACACCCGTTCAATACGCATTTATAGGTGTATTTGGCATAAACGATGATGGAACAGGAAAAGAAAAGACGCCGAACGACATGGACGACAACACATTCTACTGGTCGCCGATTACGGATGGCGCAGGCTATTATAGAACACCGCCTTTATTCCCTGGTAAATATCTTGTGGCAGCAAACAAGGAAGGCAAAGGAAAAACTCTATACAGAAAAGATAAAAACAAGGCAATAGAATCTGGCAACATCGAGATTGAGATTTCAAATGCTGATTTAGCGAATATCGACATAAGCTTCAAGATGCCTGATTTAAACAAGCCTGGCTCGATTGCCGGTACCATTACAAATAATTCAGGCTATACAAGGGATGAAATACAGGTAATCCTTTATGTGTGCTCGGACGATGACTGCTCGTCTTCTAAGGTCGAGGCAAGCACAAGCAAGAAGAATATAGCGAACGGAGGAACTGCTTCATACAGTTTCAGCAAGGTGAAGCCCGGCAAATACAAAATTAAAGCGCTCGGGTTGTCGAGTTCAGGCAATCCGCCGCCTTTGCCGAGCTACAAATGGTACAACAATAAGGCTGATAAAAATTCTGCAGATGTTATCAATGTGTCGGCAGGTACGCCTGTTACAGGCATCGATATAACGTTGCTTGCTCCGTAAGCCATAAAGATAATCCCTCCTCCTGTTTCATGGGAGGAGGGATGCTTAAAGGGGGTTTGGTTGTTTCTTAGGTTTTTGGTCTTTTTAGTTTTTCTTATTTTCTTAGGTTTAATGTCAGGATGGCTGAACCTTGCCTTTGCTGATAACAAGGATATTATAAATGCAACAAAGGACGGCAGGATTACTGCAAACATTGAAAACAAACCGCTGAACGGAGTTTTAAAAGATATCTCAGAAAAATTCAAGTTGGAATTGAAGGGTTCGATGGTAGGCAGTGAATCGGTAACGCTGAATGCATCGAATCTTACGCTCGAGGAGATGTTGAAAAAACTCATGAGGGGTTACAATTATGTGCTGATAAAACCTGATAAATCTGATAAAACAGTGTTAATGGTATTGAGTAAGGCAGAAAGGACAAAATATACTGAGCCAAGTGTAGCAGGGATAGTTGTTGCAGCGCCGAGTACACCCCCTGCAACCGTTAAAATGCCAACTACCCCACCCACGATTTCTTCATCTGTACCTATAGCCCCCCCATCCGAAGCCGCCAAAATTGGCGAAAAAAAGGATGCTGAGCCGGTAGTCCCGCTTTATTCTGGAGGTGCTGCTCCATCAACTACTGGTGCAGCGGGTAGCGGCGACACCGTCAAGATTATTACTTCAACCGGCGCGGTGAAAGAGATTTCTGCTTCTCTTTTGCCACCAATGCCGCCATCCCTATCTGGCGGTGATACACCTCCATCGATTCCAGTGATTACCGCTGGGGCACAGATAGATGCACCCACTTCTACGTCCCAGCCGCCGACGGTGGGGACAACGGGCTCCACAGTTCCAGGTGGTCAGCAACAGCAAGCTGGTCAACAATCGACGACATCTACGGACATGAAGGATTTGAGGCCGCCACAGATACCATTTTAAGGTTCAAAATTTTAAGGAGGAAAGGCATGATAACTGCCACAAAACCATATATGAAAATGAGCCATGGAGGAATAAAATGCTAAAAAGATTATTTTTTTCATTAATTATTTCAATGATTGTGGCAGGAATAAGTTATGCAGGTCCTCTTGGAACGGACGGAAACAAATCTCTTGCCAGCACAAGCCATCAAATAAATACATGGAGCAACAACAACAAGATAACGGTGACATGGGCAAAGCCTGGAGATGATAAAACTTTTGGCAGCGTTGTGGGTTATTCAACGGTATGGGATACAAAATCAAACACGATGCCCGAGGCTACAATAACACTCGAGTCTAATGCAACGACAACTACAAGCAATGCGCTTAGTGACAGCCAGTCTATATATTTCCATATAAGGGTGATATATAGCGATGGTTCGCCTATTGTCGCCGACCATCTTGGTCCTTTCTACATCGATGCAACTGCCCCATCTGCCCCAGGAAGCTTTACCATTACGAAAGGAGATGGAAAGCTTACATTGAATTGGACGAACCCAGGTGATTTAGATTTTGCAGGTGTTGTTATAAGAAGAGATACAAGCGGATATCCTGCAAGCGCAACAACAGGTACTGCTGTAGCTACAGTTACCAGCACACAATATGCAGCCGGCGCATCGGCTTCATATACGGACACAGGTTTGACTAACGGTACAGCTTATTATTATTCGCTTTTTGCCTATGATCAAAGAGGCGCAGAATCGACAAGGAATTATTCATCGGTGGCACAGGCAAATTCAAAACCTGAATCATCAGGAGGAAGTTCTGCCCCGCCCACGGTCAGTTCAACCAATCCTGCGAAAGACGCAACAGGGGTACCAATAAATGCAAACATAAATGTGGTGTTCGACAAGGATATGAACAGCGCTTCCTTTACAACAACAACCTTTTCGGTTAAAGATGCCTCTGGAAATGCTATCAACGGTTCGGTATCATATACCTCGGCAACCAAAACCGCCAAGTTTACACCATCTTCAAACCTTACTGCCGGCAAAACATACACGGCAACAATCCTTTCCGGGGCAAGCGGTGTAAAGGACTCGCAGGGCAATGGTCTTGACGGAAACGGAAATGGCAAGGCAGAAGATGCTCCAACAGACAACTATGCATTCAATTTTACTACAACAGCGCCCCCTAAGGTTACCTCGACCACGCCAGCAGATGGCGCTTCTGTTTCGATTTCATCATCTAATACAAGCATTGTTATTGCCTTTAGCAAAGCTATGAATACATCAACAATTTCAACAACAAATATCATTGTAAAGGATGCGAGCGGCAGTGTAATAGCCGGAAGCGTATCGTACAATACAACCGATAATACAGCAACCTTTACTACAACAAGCCCTATATCGAAGCCTACAACCGTTACGGTCACCATAAAAGGCGGTACCAGTGGTATAACCGATGCGGATGGTGTTCAGCTTGACAGCAACGGCGATGGAAAACTCGACGGAAGCGACGGTGACAAAACATTCTCATTTATGGTACAAAGCACGTTCAATTTCGATTTGTCCTTTTCTTCCGGATGGAACCTCATATCTTTTCCTCTTGAATTGACAAACAGTGCTATCGGAACAGCGCTTAATGGTATAGCAGGAAAATACCTAATTGTTTGGGAATTTACACCGCCATCAACTTGGAAGAGCTATGATCCCTCTGACCCTGAATACAGTGATCTTCAAAACTTCACTGCTGGAAAAGGTTATTGGATAAAGATGAAAGAAAACAAGAATATTTCAGTAACAGGTAAGGCAATATCGCAAAATATAAACCTTGGTTCTGGATGGAATCTTATAGGATATATAAAAACACATTCCATGACAGTAGGAACAGCGCTTAATGGTATAGCAGGAAAATACCAAATTGTTTGGGAATTTACACCGCCATCAACTTGGAAGAGCTATGATCCCTCTGACCCTGAATACAGTGATCTTCAAAACTTCACTGCTGGAAAAGGTTATTGGATAAAGATGAAAGAGGCTGCATCTCTCACATTACCTTAGGCCAAGACTATTTTAATGTATGATTTGCGCGTAATGAAAGTTATGAAATACAACAATGCAGAATGGATTATGTTTATAAGAATTTTTAATTTATATTTATGAGGGAGGCAATATGAAAAAGTATTTAGTTTTCCTGGGCATAGTTGCATTATTTTTTGCCTGGACTACTTCCGGATTTGGAATTCCAAACCTGGGAATTACTGTAAATGCAAAATTGAAACTTGACGGGGCTGAACTGACTTCTGCAGATCCGACGATTTCAATCAAATTCAAACATGCGAACGATACCCTCGTAGAGCCAGAGGATGCAGTATGTACGACTTTTGGCTGTAAAGGGGGAAGCCTTTCGACCATATTCAGTTACGGTCTTGCAACCAAAGGGACTGAAGGTGAGAACCCCAATGGTGTAACCGCAGGTGAAACTGTGAAGGTCGAGATTTATAAGGATGGTAAAAAGCTGAATATTGCATATCCGGTAAACGGGCAGATCATAATGCCCAATTATGGTGAGAAGTTGGGTTTTGGCGGACCAAAAGGCACCCCAGATGATGCCTCCCATACATTTGCAACGCCCTTTATAGTAACGACTCCTCAGGTCACAACAATAGTGATAGATGCTTCAGGGAGTGTAACGACAGTTGCCTCCGGCAGTAAATTACAATTCAAGGCGACTGGCACTTATGATGATGGCACTACCGGTGATATAACAAATTCAGTAACATGGAATTCGTCAAGCGCTATCACAGCTACAATTGATGCCTCAGGGAATCTTACGGGTATCAAGGTTGGGTCTACGAATGTGACAGCAAGCGCAGTGACAACATCCGGAACAGTAAACAGTAATGTCGTGAACATAACCGTAACTCCAGGTCCGGCGGCAAACTTAGCTAAGGGTACCGGAGATGGTCAGACCGGTAAGGTCGGGGCAGCGCTTGCCAATCCTTTCGTTGCTTGGATATTAGATGCAAACGGAAATGGGGTGCCCGGCGTGAATGTTACATTTACCGTTACTGATGGAAGCGGTAATTTCTCGGGAGAAACAGCCAAAACAGTAGCAACCGATGCAAGCGGAAATGCCTCTGCAACCCTTACGCTCGGAGAAAAGGTTGGGACAAACAATAATAAAGCAAAAGTTGGTTCAGGTGCATTGACTGAGGTCAATTTTACTGCATCAGCGGTAGCCGGTGACGCAAAGGAGATGACAAAAGGGACAGGCGATGGACAGAGTGCAACAGTAGGTACCGCACTCGGAGCCCCTTTTGTGGTTAACGTTGTTGATCAATATAAAAACCCCGTTGCCGGTGTGGATGTTACGTTTACTGTCAAGGACGGCAGCGGGAACTTCGGTGGTCAATCGTCAGTAAAGGTAACGACAGATGCAAGCGGAAATGCAACTTCATCGACAGTTCTTACACTCGGTACAAAGGCTGGGGCAAATACAGTGCAGGCAACGTCAACGGGACTTGCTGGATCGCCAGTGACATTTACAGCAACCGGAACCGCAGGTGCTCCTAAAAAGATTGAGGTTGTTTCAGATAAGACCCAGATTAGCTGTTCGACAGTCTCAACGGCAAACCTGACAGCAAGCATTCTCGATCAGCACGGCAACCTTGTTGGAGGTGCGACTAATGCAATTACTTATACACTTGATGCGACAACATACGGCACATTAACAACGACAACGCCGATAAATCCGACGGACGGCAAGGCAACGAACACATTAACTTCAGTTAAACACGATACAGGCGGCACCATTGTTATCACTGCAAGTGCTACAGGCTTGACTGCTGGAACCACTACCGTAAAGACAGTGCCTTTCTCTCTCAATAAGAATACAGTTACATTAATCGAAGGCCAGACATTTGACTTCAACGTAACAGGTGGTTCGGCGGATACTGCATGGACACAGACCACATCTGCAACGGGCACCTTGAGTGCAACGTCCGGTATAACCTCGATTTATACTGCCAAGAAGGCTGGTACTGATAAGATAACGGTAAACGACACAATAGGCGGAAGCCAGGTAACTGATAGCGCTAATATTACAGTATATAGCCCCGTTACAACAGCCATAACTTCTCTTACAGGTCTTGAAAAAGGGAAGGTATTGGCTATAGGTGCTGCAGGTGGAAACGGTGTATATACCTATACGTCAAATAATATCGGTGTTCTTACCGTTGATGCTTCTGGTAATGTCACGCCGGTAGCCAACGGAACTACCACAGTAAAAGTGAAAGATGGTGCTGCTTACGATGGCGCTTCAGCAACAAACGAGACCACAACAGCAAACATTCAGGTTGTTGACAATATTACAGCGGGTACAAAGTATATGGATTATGGGACAGGAGCTGAACATCTTACCGCAAACAGCAACCCGACAGGTGGTACAGGAAGATATACCTACACCTCAAGCAATACAGCAATAGCAACCGTTAATCCGACAACCGGTGTTATTACAGCAGTTGGAACAGGTACAGTGACAATCACTATCACAGATGCAAGCTACAACAATATAACGACCACACAGACAGCAAAAGTATATGTACCTCTTGCAATTCAAAACAGTTCAGGCTCAACCATAACAAATGCAACTGCAACGGCTGGGGTGGCAACAACATTCAAGGCGCCGAGCACAGCCGGAAGTGGTACATTTAATTGGGGTGTAACAGGACCTGCGGCAGCAACGCTTACTCCAAGCACTGACACCAAGTCAGTTACTTTTACTGCACCTACGACAGGTACCTTTGCCGGGGAGTATACATTGACTCTAACAGATACACTTTCCGGTTTTACGACAACGATAAAGGTCAATGTACCTATGTTGCTTACGCCGAATACGAGCACATTCCGCAGCGATGCAGGAGTTCAGAATTTCACCGTCAGCGGTGCGGCTGGTGGTTCTGCATATACATGGACTATGGTTGTGTCAACGTGTGACCCGGCAAATCCGGCAACCTGCACGGCCATACCTGCGGCTGATATTCCAAAATACGGAACACCAGGGGGTTCAACGACTGCAACGGAGACATTTACCCCTGCGGCAGTTACCCAGACTATGAGCTTCAAATGGAAAATAGTTACGAACGATCCGGCGTTGAATGCGGCAGGCCTTCAGACCTTTTATAGCGATATTATGCGCATAGTACCTGTCGCCGAGTTTGTAGTGACTTTGACAAGTGGAGGAGTTCCAATCAATGGGACAACATATACAATCAATGTGGCCGTATTAACGGATCCTTCAGCTAACGCCAATATTGATGCCAATGGGCAGGTTAAATTTAGCAGACCGGATACCAGTGGTACAAACCTCTATCAGGTAGTTGATAAGTCAACCCCACCTACATTCATAAATAAGAATGTATACTCTTCATCAAAGACGCTGACTATTCCTTTGGATACCCAGGCAGGTACAATTAGTGGTAAGGTGACCGACAAAACAACAGGCACTGCAATTGGTGGCGCTGATATGACGGCTACACACACAAGCCTGCCGGTTACCAGCCAGTATGAGGCAACCTCCGCAACAGGCACAGGCAATTACACGATATATCTTCCTACAGGGGTTCCTACCACCGGTTGGACGGTATCTGCAAGTAAGGATAACTATGAAAACGGATTCCTTCAGAATGTTGCACTAAACGCAACAAATCAGGATATTGCGCTCCAGCCTCAGACAACAGTCAGTGTGACAGGTGTGACTACAACGGCTACAACAACGACCATAACCATCGAGGCAAGCCCTGCATTCAATAATACAGGTGGAGAGATCGCTGTAACTAAACTTTCCGGAAGCGGTTCAATTGGTGCTGCAACATGGAATGGCAGCGGTAAATATACGGTAGCATATGATGCCGCAGGCGATTTTTCTGTCCGGATAAAGGCAGATACTGTAAAAACACCGCGTGATGTAACGAGCGGTTATTTTGCAGATACGGTCTATAGTTATCAATCGGGCTCCACAGGTGCTGCAACAACGAATGTAGACGTAGGAGGCGCCTCAGTGGGGTTGACCGCTTCAGGACAGACGAGTGGCGTTGAAGTACCTACAGGTGGCGTTACAACAAACGCTGTTGTAATGATCTCACAGATACAAAAAGGCTCCACAACAGCAACTACAACCACAGGTTCGCCGACTTATGTCTATGATGTATCGATTGTTGACCCTACAACGGGTAATCCAGTATCTGCGGCAAATATAAAAAGGGTTATTATCAAAATACCGTTCGATTTGAGTGTCGTAAACCCCGGTGACTTTGAGGCAGGAAAGTTTGTAATTTACCATGCTGCATCACGGGCCTTACTCGAAGCAGGCAATGCAACAGCAGTACCTGTTTCTGATATCATAAGTACCGATTATGTTGGCGACGGTAAAGTAGGCTCGGTCACATTCTCCGTATCATCTCTTTCAGTATTCGGAATTGGAGGCAGCAGTGGCGGCGGTATTACTTCTGTAACAGGCGGTGGTGGTGGGTGCTTCATTGCTACAGCCGCGTACGGATCATATTTTGCGCCTTATGTAAAGATTCTGAGGAACTTCAGGGATATGGTGCTTCTCACAAATTCAGCGGGGCAGGCTTTTGTTGACTGGTATTACAGGACATCCCCACCGATTGCGGATTTTATTGCAAAGAGCGAATTCCTTAAAGGATCCGTGCGTATTATGCTTCTACCGCTTGTGGGATTCAGTGCGCTTTCATTGCAGATAGGACTATTCTGGAGTTTGATGCTTGTGCTGCTGGTGTTAGCAGTGGCGGCAGTACTTTTGAAAAAGGCTTATAAAAATGTTTCAGTGCAAAATTGATATTTATATTATCCTTACAGGTTTTAAGTTCCTGTAGCTAAAAAAAAGGGGAACAGGCAGAAGAAGCTTGTTCCCTTTTTTTGAAATTGTGTTTGGAGGTTAAATTATGAGATCGCGAGCAATTAAAACCTTATTGTTTTCTATTTTTACAGTATTTCTGATTGTCTCTGCATCATCAGTTGCTGCTGTGGATAATCCTTTTGTCGGGAAATGGGGATATACATTGATCTCAAAAGGCATTTCGACCTGGTATGGCTGGAAAACAGAGGCTGGAACGATTGAATTTGGTGCCATAGGATCATCGGGCACCGGTACAGCGACGTCTACGTTTAAGGAAAGTGCAAACGTTTGTCCTGATGCAAATTATTGCAAGTTATCTGCTACCCAGAATCACACCTATGAATTAAATGCAAACGGGACGGCAACCCTTGACGGAAAAATGGTGCTTGTATTGTCTCCGGACGGAAAGGTGGCTATCGGTGATGGTACATTCAGCACCTACGAAATTCTGTTTTTCACAGCGGTAAAAATGGCTGACGACAAAACTTATTCTAATGCCGATGTGATAGGTCAGTATTATGGTGTTTCGTATGAGCGTGTTATGCAAGGCCAGGATAGAGGATACTACAGGGCTGAAACCGCTGTTTCCACTATGAGTGATGGCGGCACGCATGTCAATGTAGTAAGAAACGGAAGTCTAAACGGCGATGGTAAAATATTTACAATAAATAACGATCCTATGATTTTCGATGTTGCAACCGATGGAACGTTCGATGCCAATGGCATGGTGACAGGCTATGCCGGATATGGCAAGGTAACGGTTTTTTCAAATGCACACGGGGGAGTTGCGGATGATTTTATGAGTGTTATTGCCCTGAAAAAGCATGACAGGGACTACACACAGGCAGACCTCCAGGGTACATGGACAATAAGTGCCTTCGGAGATAAAGCAACGGATGTACGTGCTGAATTCGGAACCATTGCATGCGACGTTGCAGGTACCTGTACGTCGGAGTTTATGCAAAGAAAATCTGACGGCACTCTTGCTTCAAAAACTCGAACGCCTCAGACATTATCAGTGGCAGCAGATGGAAGCATTAACAGCTTTTTATTAACAAATAGCGCACCCCATTTTTCCGGGGCCATTGGCAATGATGGAAAGGTTATGCTTCTCGTGATGAACCCGGATTCTTTAAATGACAGGGTCCTTGCCGTAGCGGTTAAAAAACCCGCAACGCAGACCATCTCCCTTACCGGCAAGGTTCAGGACCCCAGCGGGAACTATGTAAGCGGTATCAAGGTAGAGGTTGCAGGCAATGCCTCCATACCTGCTGTCTATACCAACACAAATGGCGAATATACTGTCACGGGCCTCCCGTCAGGTCAGGACTTTACTCTGAGATTTACTATGAATGGGGCACTTCCTACATATACACCCATCTTTAATCTTACTGTAAACACAACATTGCCCACGTATTTCCGTCTCTACCCTGCCAATTGGACTACCAATCCGGCTAATCCGGCGAATATGGGCATCATCAATGGCAGAATCCGTGAAAGCGGCGCTAATTGGGAGACAAGCCTCATAAGCGGCGCCACTGTTTCTCCATCAACAGGGACTGCCGAATATTCTATTAATGGCTATACAATAGGCGGTGAATCCACCTTCGCCAATGGTCAGTGGTTTGTCAGAAACGTAGCCCCAGGTACCGTGGTAATAGTCGCAGGTACAAAAGGCGGCACCACGATACAGTCAAGAAGATACATGGCTTTTGCCGATGGAGTAACATCAGGCGCATTATTTGCAACAGCCGATACCGGGACAATATGGGTGAGCGGAAAGATTATGAATGGCAATACACCCGTTGGTGGAGCGGCAGTTGCAAAAGTTACCGATAATACGAGCGGACAAACCGGTACGCCAGGCACCACAACAAAAAGCGACGGCAGCTTCACGCTTACCGGTCTTCCATCCGGCAGCTTTTTCTATCTCAAGGTAACAAAAGATACTTTTGTGCCTTCTTATGTTACCTATAATTCTACCTCAAACTATATAGACTATTCGAGGCCCTATCCACTTTTTACACAAGCACAGTTGAACAATATGGGTATAGAAAGTGGAAAAGGTATGATTCTCGGTAAAGTAAGAGACAATCATGACCCTGACCTTGGACCGGTGGAAGGTGTGACGATCTCTTATACGAGTAGTCAGGGAAAAACCTATCGTGTCATGTATAATGATGGAACAAATTATGTCGCTGGCAGTGCTACATACGGTAATGGCTCTTTTGCTATTTTTGATGTGGCTGAAGGAGATACTGTGACAGTCAAGGCAACAAAGGCATGCTGGAATTTTTCAGACCGGCCGTATATAACCCACGCAAACAGTACTGTATTGTCGTCAATGAAGGGCGTACATGCTGAGAGTTGTGGTGAAGAGACTGCAATACAGAATGGTTTTCAAACTGCTGTTGGATTGTATAACCAAAAAAATGAAGCCTTTTTCACCAACTATGTATCACAGAATTATTTCAACAATGGTCAAAGCTACAATGCTTTCCATTCAAATGCACAGAACGAGTGGGCTAACCCCAATTTCCAGCAAATGACATACACGTTTAATGGTGTGACCATCACCGGTTCTGACACGGCCACAATAAACGTCACATGGGGTACTGGGGAGAACGAGAATATTTACATGAAGAACGAGGGCGGAACTTGGAAACTCTACGGCAACCAGGAGAAATACCGTATCGACGCATTCTCTTTCAGGCAGCAATATAATATTGATAATACATATCACACATCCTCTAATAAATATTATGCCGGTTTCTCAATTGATGATCCAAGCGGTTCTATCATTTCAGCGACAGTTTCAGGAACAGGAATAGGCAGCTCGCTTAATTTTAGCAAAGGAAGGGGCAATCTTTGGTTTCCGCAACCGGTGGAATTTGGTGCAAATCCGCCTTCTAATGCCACATACACGATTACTATAACTGATGCGAGCGGTCAGCATGCTTATAACAGGACAGTAAATGGCGGGGTTGCGGCATATGCAACGAATCTCAAACCAGCAGAAGATGTCTCAGGAAATATCACATTTACGTTTAATGGTATTTCAGGCGGTCAGAGGTATCATATCGAGTTGTTCGATGCAAACTGGAACTGGAAATGGAACACTGAAAACGATAATGCCTCTACATCAATTGTATATACCGGTCCTCCTCTACAAACCGGGACATACAGATTTATCGTTTCAAGCTTTATCGGAGACAACCAATCACAGGCATGGGAGCAATTTAATTATACCGCATCATCGACACCCACCATCTCTTTCACCGGCCGCGTGCAGGACCCCAGCGGGAACTATGTCGGTGGTATAAAGGTAGAGGTTGCAGGCAATGCCTCCATACCTGCTGTCTATACCAACACAAATGGCGAATATACTGTCACGGGCCTCCCGTCAGGTCAGGACTTTACTCTGAGATTTACTATGAATGGGGCACTTCCTACATATACACCCATCTTTAATCTTACTGTAAACACAACATTGCCCACGTATTTCCGTCTCTACCCTGCCAATTGGACTACCAATCCGGCTAATCCGGCGAATATGGGCATCATCAATGGCAGAATCCGTGAAAGCGGCGCTAATTGGGAGACAAGCCTCATAAGCGGCGCCACTGTTTCTCCATCAACAGGGACTGCCGAATATTCTATTAATGGCTATACAATAGGCGGTGAATCCACCTTCGCCAATGGTCAGTGGTTTGTCAGAAACGTAGCCCCAGGTACCGTGGTAATAGTCGCAGGTACAAAAGGCGGCACCACGATACAGTCAAGAAGATACATGGCTTTTGCCGATGGAGTAACATCAGGCGCATTATTTGCAACAGCCGATACCGGGACAATATGGGTGAGCGGAAAGATTATGAATGGCAATACACCCGTTGGTGGAGCGGCAGTTGCAAAAGTTACCGATAATACGAGCGGACAAACCGGTACGCCAGGCACCACAACAAAAAGCGACGGCAGCTTCACGCTTACCGGTCTTCCATCCGGCAGCTTTTTCTATCTCAAGGTAACAAAAGATACTTTTGTGCCTTCTTATGTTACCTATAATTCTACCTCAAACTATATAGACTATTCGAGGCCCTATCCACTTTTTACACAAGCACAGTTGAACAATATGGGTATAGAAAGTGGAAAAGGTATGATTCTCGGTAAAGTAAGAGACAATCATGACCCTGACCTTGGACCGGTGGAAGGTGTGACGATCTCTTATACGAGTAGTCAGGGAAAAACCTATCGTGTCATGTATAATGATGGAACAAATTATGTCGCTGGCAGTGCTACATACGGTAATGGCTCTTTTGCTATTTTTGATGTGGCTGAAGGAGATACTGTGACAGTCAAGGCAACAAAGGCATGCTGGAATTTTTCAGACCGGCCGTATATAACCCACGCAAACAGTACTGTATTGTCGTCAATGAAGGGCGTACATGCTGAGAGTTGTGGTGAAGAGACTGCAATACAGAATGGTTTTCAAACTGCTGTTGGATTGTATAACCAAAAAAATGAAGCCTTTTTCACCAACTATGTATCACAGAATTATTTCAACAATGGTCAAAGCTACAATGCTTTCCATTCAAATGCACAGAACGAGTGGGCTAACCCCAATTTCCAGCAAATGACATACACGTTTAATGGTGTGACCATCACCGGTTCTGACACGGCCACAATAAACGTCACATGGGGTACTGGGGAGAACGAGAATATTTACATGAAGAACGAGGGCGGAACTTGGAAACTCTACGGCAACCAGGAGAAATACCGTATCGACGCATTCTCTTTCAGGCAGCAATATAATATTGATAATACATATCACACATCCTCTAATAAATATTATGCCGGTTTCTCAATTGATGATCCAAGCGGTTCTATCATTTCAGCGACAGTTTCAGGAACAGGAATAGGCAGCTCGCTTAATTTTAGCAAAGGAAGGGGCAATCTTTGGTTTCCGCAACCGGTGGAATTTGGTGCAAATCCGCCTTCTAATGCCACATACACGATTACTATAACTGATGCGAGCGGTCAGCATGCTTATAACAGGACAGTAAATGGCGGGGTTGCGGCATATGCAACGAATCTCAAACCAGCAGAAGATGTCTCAGGAAATATCACATTTACGTTTAATGGTATTTCAGGCGGTCAGAGGTATCATATCGAGTTGTTCGATGCAAACTGGAACTGGAAATGGAACACTGAAAACGATAATGCCTCTACATCAATTGTATATACCGGTCCTCCTCTACAAACCGGGACATACAGATTTATCGTTTCAAGCTTTATCGGAGACAACCAATCACAGGCATGGGAGCAATTTAATTATACCGCATCATCGACACCCACCATCTCTTTCACCGGCAAGATTACAGATGTTGTTGGAAATGCAATTCAGGGAGCGGAAGTAACAAAAGAAGGAGATTCAAATATTAAGACGCTGACCGATGGAAACGGGGATTTCACGTTGACCGGTCTTCCCTCTGGCACACCGTTTTCAATAAGGCTCTACAAAGATGGGTTTGTTCCAGTATTTTCTGCGATAGTTAATTCAACATCCAATCTGACTTCGCCTAGGCCATTTAAACTGTTTACGCCATCGCAGATCGTTTCTTGGGGTATTCAAGGAACAAAGGGTGTTATCAACGGTGCTGTGGCGGATATCAACAATTCATCAACAGGATTAAGCGGTGCAACGCTTACTGCAACAGGTAGTGGAGGAAAGAGTTATACGGTCACATATGAAGATGCCCCACATCATTTTGGTGGAACCGCAACATCAGCCAATGGCCATTACTATGTTCTGAATGTGGACGATATGGATACTGTGACAGTTTCTGTCACGCTGCCAGGGTATTCGTTTATGCAAACCCAGAGGACATTTGTTGTTCATGCTGGCGCGATGAACGAAGGAGGTTTTTTTGGTGAATCTACAGGCGCATCTGAGACCATTTCCCTCACCCCCGGCTGGAACTTTATCTCCTTCCCGAACCTCCCCACAGACAAATCCGTTACAAAGGTATTTGCGGATGTGTCTTCTAATGTACGGATTATCTGGGGATATGACAACGCAAGCAAGGCATGGAAAAGGTATAAATCGGGTGTTTCCGACAATACACTTACAACTATTGAAGGCGGTAAAGGCTACTGGGTCTATATGGATGCATCAGGGACAATCGATATATCAACATGGACTGCCCAGTCAAAAACAGTACCGCTAACAGAAGGATGGAACCTTGTTGGATATAACGGAGCAGATAATACAGATGTTGCAACTGCATTGAACGGTATATCCGGCAAATGGTCAATAGTGTGGTACTGGAAAGATAACCAGTGGTATGCAAAACATGAA
>Ga0209719_1001831_pt1 | contig 24448 bp, 20 predicted proteins | sample AD_JPNAS2_MetaG_FD_184421 | JGI IMG/M metagenome (GOLD analysis project Ga0209719, IMG submission 184421) | Active sludge microbial communities of municipal wastewater-treating anaerobic digesters from Japan - AD_JPNAS2_MetaG (SPAdes) (version 2) | ecosystem: Engineered > Bioreactor > Anaerobic...
TATTCGACTTCAATTAACTTTAACGCCTGATTGGCGATGCTTTCGTTAATGGCCGCGACGCAGGCGACTTCATCACCGACATAGCGAACATACTCATCAAGGATAAACTTATCGTGAGGAGAAGGTTCGGGATAGCCTTGGCCGGCTCTCGTAAACGACTTACGCGGAACATCGTGATGAGTCAAAACAAGTTCGACACCGGTTAAGGCTTTGGCCTTAGACACATCGATGCTTTTGATGCGGGCAAAAGCATGGGGGCTCCGTAAAATTTTGACGATTAAGGAATTGGGTTCGGCGAGATCATCGGTAAAAGAGGGACGACCCATCATAATTCCTTTGCCGTGGACTGAAGGCGTTTTGTGATTGACGACTTTCGTTTTCATTTATGAGCCTCCAAATAACGTTTGATCGCTTTAAACTGGGCTTGATAGCCGGTGCACCGACACAGATTGCCGACGACAAAATGTTTGATTTCTTCGTCGGTCGGATTTTTCAGTTCATTTCTTAGGGCGAGGATGGTCAGAGCGAGACCGGTATTGCAGAAGCCGCATTGATCGGCGCCTTCATCAGAGAAGAAATCACTGATTTCCGAGACTTCATCCTGGACGGCCTCGACTGTCGTCACGCTTCTTCCCTCGACGCGCGCAGATAAAAACGAGCACGATAAGATGGGACGCCCATCTAATAAGACGGTGCAAGCCCCGCAGGCTGCTTCATCACAAGCTTTTTTAACCGATAAGATGTGATTGGCGCGAAGGGTGTCGGCCAAATACTCGCCGGGAGCAATCTCATAAGAGATATTTCGGCCGTTAAGAACAAAACTGACTTTCATTATTTGCTGACCTCCTCAAGACCGCGCTTGATGTAAGCCCGGACGAGGGCTTTGCGATATTCGGCGCTAGCGGCGTTTGTCGACGCATAGAGCAATTCTTCGGAAGCGAGAGTGGCGGCCTGAGCAATTTGCTCATCGGACAACGCTTTCATGCCATTAACTGTGTCCATCGCTTTGACGGCGAGGGCAGCCACGGATGGACGGCTGCCAATCGCAATGCGATATTCATTATTCAAACGGCTGATAGCAACATTAATGACGGCAAAGTCAAGAGCGGTTGTTTTAACTTTCTTAAAAAATGCGCGGCCTGTGCTTTTTTTGATAACAACATGGGTGAGGATATCGCTCGAGCGTCCTTTCTGATTTAAAAAATCAGCGAGGCCTAATTCCTTTTTTGGATAAAAGATTAAAGTTGTGTCAAGCGCCAGCAGGGGCGTAATCAAATCGGAAAAGGGGAATTTCCCAGCGACGGAACCGCCGACGGTCGCGCCATTGCGAAAGGCGACGCCCATAATCTGGCTGACGGCCGAGACGAGGATGCCTCCTTGGATGTTCTTGACGAGGGGGCTCATTTCAAAATCCCGCAGGCTGACCATTGCCCCGACTTCGATGTGGTCGCCGGTGTTCTTGATTTGATCGAGGCCGAGAGCGCTTAAATCGATTAAGGCATTCGCGGAAGATGTCGATTTTTTTAGCCAGAGACCACCGCCCAGCAAAATGTTTTTGGCATCTTGAAGCAGGAGCTGGTGAGCTTCTTCTAAGGTCGCCGGTCGTAGGTAGCGATTTGCTTCCATGTGTTGTTTCCTTTCTCTATTTATCTAAATTTTGATAGTCATGAAGGGTATCGATGTCCATCAAAATCTGTAAATCCTCTGTCTTGATTATTTCATAATCGTGGCGATTGCGAAATACTTTGAGGTTTGAAGTAACCGGCTCATTAAGCAATTCGTCTCTTAGCGAATGCTTAAGAAAAAGAGGGTGGCCCGTCTGTCCTCGATAGGCGGGAACGCGTATTTCTTTGCTTCCGGCGAGCATTTTACGATAGGTATCGGCAGTGACGAACGGGCAATCGCCGGGGAGAACAAAAAAATCACCATTTGTCTTGCGGACCCCGGCTTGGACCGAGCTGAACATCCCCTGGGCATAATCGCCGTTATAGACGATGGTGACTTTTGCGTATGGTTTAACAACCTCTTTAATGGTTTCGTGGAAATGCCCGGTGACGACGATGATTTCATCGACAAACGGCATCATTCCTTCCACGGCATGGGCGAGTAAAAACTTGCCTTTATAAACTAACAGCATTTTATTCGTCTCGGCCCGGCTTGAGTAGCCGGCCGCTAGAATAATCCCTTGGGTCATCAAGTTTACTCCTTGTTTGATATCGGTTCTTCCCATTCAACAATGTTGTCTGAGATAACCGCGTCTTACTGTCGTGGTGTTTACAACAACTAAATTATAAAGGGTGGGGCAATTCAATGCAAACGCGTATTTGCGCATGCTGAGAAGTGCGGATGATGAGCGCTCGCGTGCTTGCCCCTCAGGCTTGAGCGCCCCTTGCCTCACGAACGCATGCGAGAAAATACTTTCCGTGCAATATATTGCACAATAAGGCAAATCGTTGTTGATAATTTTGAGGGGTTGTATAATATTTAAGTTGTGCAAAATTAGCGCACGAGAAGGAAAACAACCATGAGCAGATATGTCGTCTCACTCGGGGGGAACGCCCTGGGAAATAACGCCGAAGAACAGAAGAAATTACTTATTAATGTCGCCGAGCCGATCGTCGCCTTAATCAAAGCCGGTCACGAGGTGATCATCGTCCACGGAAACGGTCCACAAGTTGGCATGATCAATTTGGCTTTTGCCGAATCGAAGTCGACACCCGATATGCCTTTTCCGGAATGTGGAGCGATGAGCCAGGGTTATATCGGCTTCCATCTGCAGAATGCCATTTATAACGAACTTGCTAAGCAAGGCATTGCAAAGCACGTCGCCACCATCGTCACTCAAGTCCTCGTCGATGAACACGATCCCTTATTCCAGAATCCGACGAAACCAGTCGGCGCCTTCTATAGTAAAGAAGAAGCGGACATCATTGCCCAGGAAAAAGGCTATGTCATGAAGGAAGACAGCGGCCGCGGATATCGCCGCGTCGTCGCCTCGCCGATTCCCGTTGATGTCGTCGAAAAAGAGATGATTCTCTCACTTATCAAGGATCAGCATGTCGTCATATGCGCCGGCGGAGGAGGAATTCCCGTTATCTACAAAGGAAGTCATCTTGAAGGCATTGCCGCCGTCATCGATAAAGACTATGCCAGCGCGAAAGTCGCCGCATTAGTCGATGCCGATTATCTCGTTATTCTGACCGCTGTCGATAACGCTTATATCAACTACCGCAAGCCAGGTGAAAAGCGCCTCGAACTCATCACGATGGCAGAGATTGAGAAATATTCCGAGGAAGGCTATTTTGCTAAGGGGAGCATGTATCCAAAAGTTCAGGCATGTTTAATGTTTTTGAAAGCCAAGACAGGCAAAACGGCGATAATAAGTTCTCTTGAAAAAGCCAAAGAAGCGTTCCTGGAAAAAACGGGAACAATCATCAAATCGTAACTTTTTAGCGTGAAAAACACCGCAATTGCTCGTTTTTTCAGTAATTTGCGGTGTTTTTTTATTCGTGCAGCAAGAACTATCTTATCTTCGATTCTTTATGACAATTTGCTTTATGGGCATCAAATATAATCGGAGCAAGAATCACAAAATTATGCTTTTTACGAATGAATCTGAAACCGCAATAGTAAGCAAGATATCGCCGTATTTAAGTGACTAAATTTCTGAATCATATAATATAATTAACTTCGATAACAAAAAAAGAAAAAGAGCCATGTTATGGCTCTTTGTTCGCTACCGTGTTAGTTAATGAATGACGCGGAGGCTGATGATACCGGGCAGTTCGCCCAGTTGATCACCTAAGCACACACCTTCTGAGCATTCGCCTTTCGTCTTGACAAAGTCGACGAGCGTGACGCCAAAGGCGCCTTTGACTTTGCTGGCGATTTGTTTGACGACGCCGCGGGTTTCGACAATCTTGATGATCTGGCCCGAAAGCCCTTCGTTAGCGTCGTGGAGCAAAACGATGCGGTGAGCTTCCGTTTTCAGACCAAGCTCGATATTTGGATAATTCACGGAATTGACGATGTTGCCGTTTTCGATAAAATCGACAATTTGTTTGACAGCCATCGTTGCACAGTTGTCTTCGGCTTCTTCAGTCGAGGCCCCGAGATGAGGGATGGCGACAACGCCTTCCATATTGGCGGTCGCATGATTGGGAAAATCAGTCACATAGCGACGGACTTTTCCTTCTTTTAAAGCTTGGCGAATGTCATCATCATTAACGATGGCATCGCGCGCTAAGTTGATGATGACAACACCGTCTTTCATCTTGGCGATACTCTCGCGGTTTATCATGCCTTTGGTGGCGGGTAGAAGTGGGACATTTAAGCTGATGTAATCGGCCGCAGCGTATAGTTCATCGGCACTTGCGACCAAGCGGAGACCGGCAGGAAACAGATCGCGGTTTTTATCAATCGTTGCTTGCGACGGCTCATAGGCCGCAACACTCATACCCATGCCATAGGCACCTTGAGCGACCAGAGTTCCGACCGCGCCTAAGCCAAAGATGCCAATCGTCTTACCAAGAAGTTCGGTCCCGGCAAAAGCGGCCTTGGCTTTTTCCATGTTTTTGTTAATCTCGACATCATCTTTATTTGCTTCAACCCATTTCATGCCGCCATGAATATCGCGGGCGGCAAGAAGCATTCCGGCAATCGTTAATTCCTTGACGGCGTTGGCGTTCGCGCCGGGCGTGTTGAAGACGACGACGCCGGCTTTCGCGTATGCATCGAGCGGAATGTTATTGACTCCGGCTCCGGCCCGGGCGACAGCGACGACATTATCAGGTAAAATCATCTCGTGCATGACGGCTGAGCGCACCAGGATGGCATCGGCCTCATTTATTTCAGAGGTGACCTCATAATTATGAGGAAGAGTCTTTAATCCGACGGGGGATATCTTGTTTAAGCAAAGTACTTTTTTCATGGCGCGACCTATTTGACGTGGGCGGCTTCAAACTCGCGCATGAATTTAACTAAGGCTTCGACGCCAGCGAGGGGCATGGCATTATAAATCGAGGCTCTCATACCGCCGACGGAGCGGTGACCTTTGAGGTTGGCAAAACCGGCTTTCTTCGCGCCTTCAAGGAAGGCTTCATTGAGTTCTTCGCTGTCCGTCCTGAAACAGACGTTCATTAATGAACGCGAACCCTTATCGACCGTGCCTTTAAAAATCTTGCTGTTGTCGAGGAAGTCATAGATTAAAGCGGCTTTCTTCTCGTTTCTTTCTTTCATGGCTTCGAGTCCGCCGTGAGCGAGAATCCATTTAAAGACGAGACCGCAGATGTAGATACCGTAAGTCGGAGGCGTGTTATACATCGAGCCAGCATCGGCCAGCACCTTATACTTCAATAAAGTAGGCGTTCCGGGAAGGGGTTCGTTTTCCAGCAAATCTTCGCGGATGATGACGATGACGACACCGGCCGGACCGACGTTTTTCTGGGCGCCGGCATAAATGAGGCCGAACTTCGTCACGTCCATCGGTTCGCTCAGAAACGAAGAGGAAGCATCGTTGACTAAAATCTTACCAGGAAATTCGGGATACTTTTTGTATTTGGTGCCAAAGATGGTGTTGTTATCGCACATGCAGACAAAGTCTGAATCGGGTGAGGCTTTGACATTATCAAGATTGGGAATATAAGAGAAATTCTTATCTTCAGAGGAGGCGATGACATTGACTTTACCAAAGATCTCCGCTTCTTTTTTGGCGGCTTTTGACCAGTGACCCGTCAAAATAAAGTCATAAATTCTGTTCTTTGAAAGATTCATCGGAACCATCGCAAACTGAACGTTGCCTCCGCCTTGAACGAAAAGGACTTTGTAGTTGCCGGGAATGTTTAAAACCTTGCGCAAATCGGCTTCGGCTTCGTCGATGATGGCCTGATAAGTTTTGGAGCGGTGCGACATTTCCATAACCGACATTCCCGATCCTTTATAATCGAGCATCTCATCGGCGGCCTGTTGCAACACCTCCTCGGGCAAAACGGCTGGCCCGGCAGAAAAGTTGTAGATACGTTTCATATGTTTCTCCTTCCGTTATCTATTTTATTCTCTTGCATTCGAGATAGTAACGCTTCTCAACGGCATGCCCCATCGAAAAGGTTTTGCGAGGCAGCACATCGCCTTTGGCGATATAATCAAACAAATCGGCTTTAGTAAGGGCCGGCATCGCCACCGCGACCGAGGTCGGATGTTTGTCGGCGACTTCATGGGTGTAATCGATATCGTGAATGTAATCGACGGATGAACCGGGAGTATTTTTAACATAGGTATCGATGTAATCTTGAATGAGGCGGTAGGCGAGGGGGGCATTCGCCGGTACCGATAGCGGCGATTGTCCTTTCGGCTTGCAGTAGACATGTGTTTCATGAGTGCCATCCACCACTTTTCTAAGGCCGGGAACAAAGTCGGATTTGACTTCAAACACGACGCGGTGAATAGGCTCAAAATCCAAGCCTTCATCATAGAGGTTAATAGCTTCGACCAAGGCAAAGCGGGCCGGATGTGTCTCTCTTTCCTTGGCGGACAAACCGATTTTTAAGCGGTCCCAATGGGCTTTCGCGGTCGCTAAAGAGTGATTTCCGTCACCGACGACAAACATCAAATCCTTGCCGTTTTCTTCGGTTAATTTTGTGAAAGCGTCGATGACTTTTTGTGTATCTTTAACTTGATATCCGCGCAGGTGGCCCCCGTTCTGATTAAGGTCAAAATCGTACAATAACGGCATTTCTGCACGCTTTTCGTAGATTTTTTCAATAATTGACTTCTTGGGATCATCAAACAAGAAGAGCGTATGAGTGAGTTCGACCGGAGCATTTTCGCGAATCTTCAACCGCGGCGGAATGCGTTCGACAATCGTCGCCTCGGTCGCCCGAATCAAAGCTTTTGTTCCCTTTTCGTAGGAGTAAGCTTCTAAATCCACGGAGATGACTAAACCGAGTCTTCGCTTTGTGTGCGGGGTGTTCCGTTCGACGAGGACAAAGCACTCGCCGATGTCTTTAAGAACGTCTTCTTTTAAGTAGCGGTCGATGTTTCGATTGATGCCGGTAATATAATCTTTTTCATTTACCAAAGTGAGATAAGCCTCGGGAAAAATCATGTGAAAAGTCGATGGCTTGTCACCGATTTTTTCTTTAAGACCGTCCCAGTAATCGCATTGACTCGTAAACTGGTCGCAGGCGATAACGGCGAAGGCATTCATGTCGACGCCGTCTTTGGGAAGCAGGATATGCGGAGGTCGAATCGGATTGACGATTTTCATTATTAAATGACACCCTCTTGAAGCATCGCGTCATAGACTTTGATAAAGCCGGCGATGTTCGCGCCGAGGGCCAGGTTTTTCGGCTGCCCGTATTTTTGAGCTGTCTCGTGGCATTTGCGGAAGATATTTTTCATGATTTGTTCGAGTTTTTGGTCGACTTCTTCATAAGTCCAAGACAAGTGCATGGCGTTCTGACTCATCTCCAGGCCGGAGACGGCGACGCCGCCGGCATTGCTGGCTTTGCCGGGAGCGAAGAGAATGCCATTTTCGTTGCAGAAGCGAATGGCTTCCACCGCCGTCGGCATGTTGGCGCCTTCGACGAGCATATAGCAGCCGTTAGCCTTCAGCTTTTTGGCGTCTTCGAGGTCAATTTCGTTCTGAGTCGCACATGGAAGAGCGATATCGCAGGGCATGCCCCACATTAGTTTCGGGGTCGGAACAAACTTCGCTTCAGGATAGATCTTCATATATTCGAGAGAATACTCGCCTTTCGGCTCAGACAACTTATCAATTAATGGCACATCGAGGCCGTTTTCGTCATAGACGAAGCCATTAATATCTGACATGGCGACGACTTTCGCCCCTAAGGCGTGGGCTTTGACGGCGGCGTGCTTGCCGACTTTGCCGGAACCGGAAATGATGACGCGCTTACCTTTTAAGGTATCGTTATGGAATGTCTTTAACATTTCTGAAACGAAATAAAGAAGGCCGTAGCCGGTCGCTTCTTTGCGGCCCAGGGAACCGCCATAGGAAATACCCTTGCCGGTAAAAGTGCCAACAAAGTCGTTAGATAGTTTTTTATACATGCCATACATATAGCCGATTTCGCGGGCGCCGACGCCGAAATCACCGGCCGGCACGTCGGTGTCGGGACCGATGTGGCGGAACAATTCGGAAACATAGGCTTGGCAGAATCTCATAATCTCTTCATCGGAACGGCCGCGAGGAGTGAAATCCGCACCGCCCTTGCCGCCGCCGAGAGGAAGGCCGGTCAAGCTGTTTTTGAAGGTTTGCTCAAAGGCTAAAAACTTCAGAATCGAGAGGTTGACGGAACTATCGAAACGAATGCCGCCCTTGTAAGGTCCGATCGCCGAGTTAAACTGGACGCGCCAGCCCTTGTTGACTTGGACTTTGCCTTTGTCATCAACCCAGGCGACGCGAAAGGAGATGACTCTCTCCGGAATTAAGATGCGCTCAAGAATGGCGTACTTTTCGATATTTGGTTCGTCGTCGACAATGTAGTCCATCGAATCAAAAAATTCCTCGACCGCCGAGATAAACTCAGGTTCTGAGGAATATTTCTTTTTGACATCTTCAAATAGTTTGTTGAGATAACTGCTCTGATACACTTGTGGTTTCCTCCTGACGTTTGTCGCGGGATGGCTTTCGCGCCTTCCGGGACGCACGATGAATAGTGTTAAGCGATTCGGTAATTATAAATTACCTCATAATATATTATACTGAAAGCGCTTACTTATCAAGGTCAAATGAATGACGCTCCGATTCTTTGAATCGCCTGTCGTTTTCTGTTTGAAGACTCCAAAGAAGAAACGCAACTGCAGATGGGATAATGGAGGCCAACTGCAGGCTCTCGGCGTCTGAGCACGCAAATAAAACCACCTCGATTCTATATATTTTGTTAACTAATTTTCGTATATCAAAACCTAAGATGAAATAGACTGGATTATCTCTTTTTTTCTATCGTATTGCTATTTTCGTCATTGAAAAGGCAAATATAACGAAGCATGAGATATATAGAATTCTAAACAATTTCTGTTTTATGCTAGGATATCGATTAATTTGTATGTGTTTTTCTAATAATAGTATATTGAAATCTAAGGTAAAGCGCTTACAATAAAAATATAAATACTATGTATATTCCATTTGACGATGCCAAAAGGTATATCGAATTAAATCTACATGAATGCGGAAGGGAAATTTGCATTCCGGAGAAAGATTTTGTGTACTCCCGAAAAGACTACCATCTCTTTCATTTCATCGTTTCAGGACGCGGCATCTTGGAGATGAAAGGTGAGATTTTCCATCTGAAGCCAAACACCATCTTTTATATCCCGCCGCACGGTGACGCCAAATACTACCCTGATCGCCAAGACCCATGGACCTATATCTGGCTCGGCTTTTCGGGATCCAACGCCGAAGAATATATGTCGCTCATGGGTCTTAGTAATGGAAACCCCATAATCGTTGATGAACATCATCGCTATCGCTTTTTCTTTGATTCGATTCATAACATTTATGCCGCGAAAGGGCATCTCGATATGTCGTGTTTAGGACTGGCTTATCAACTTTTTGCCCAAATAATCCAAGATCGGACTAAAGAAGGTAAAATCGTCTCGCACAAAGGGTCTTATATATTAGGCGCCAAGGAATTCATTCTCAATAATTTCCAGTTCGCAATCACAATTGACGATATTGCCAATAACGTTGGTGTAACTCCCAATTATTTAGCAAATATCTTTTCGAAATATGAGCGGATGTCGCCCAAACAATATTTAATCAAAATCAGGATTGAGAAAGCCTGCATCCTTCTTGAGACAAACCGTTACAAAGTAAAAGACGTCGCTGGCATGGTGGGTTATAAAAACCAGTTGCACTTCAGCAACGAATTCAAAAAGCACATGAAAGTATCACCTCTAATATATATGCAAAAAATGAAGGAGACGCGAGTATGAAAAAAATCTTTCGCTACACATCAATTGCTGTCTTTGCCTTGTCGCTGATATCATCTTTGACCTCATGTGACGGCACGCCCGAAAATGATCTGAAGTTCACCTATGACACATCGAATTTCACCGACGCCTATGGTTCGGGAACGAACTCCGAAGCCCATCCTTACGAGACGATAATGGTGCAACCGACGGAAAACCCACTACGCGATGATTTTGCGATGGGTGTCGATGCCTCCATGGTCGCCGAAATCGAAGCGCTGGGCGGCAAGTATTATAACCAGGCCGGTCAAGAACAGGACGTCTTTCAAATCATGGCTCGCAACGGCGTGAATTTTTTCCGAGTTCGTCTCTGGAATAAACCGACCGATAAATACGGCCAAAAATACGGGGGAGGCAATAATAATCTCGATCGCGATATCGCCATGGCCTTAAGAGCCAAAGCCGCCAAAATGAATGTCATGGTCGATTATCACTATAGTGATTTTTGGGCCGATCCCGACACGCAGTGGATTCCCAAAGAATGGGCGGCCAAGAATAAAGACGAAATACCGGCTCTCGTTCAATCGTATACAAGTCAGACGCTGCAGGCATTTAAAGATGCCGGGATCACCGTCGATGCCATCCAAGTCGGCAACGAGATTAATAACGGTATGATTTTCCCATACGGAAAAATAGATTGGAACGGCATGGATGCCAGCTTTGATTACATCGCTGAGATTTTAAAAGCCGGCATAACCGGCATGAAGGAAGTATTTCCTAATTGTTACTCTGTCATTCACCTGGCCAACGGCGGCAACAAGGAAGAATTCCGCGTTTTCTTTCAGCATCTTGAAGATCGTTCTGTCAACTACGACATCATCGGCGCCTCCTATTACCCGTATTTCCATGGCACCCTTGAACAATTACAAGATAATCTCGATAACGTAAGTACCACATTTAGAAAACCGGTAATGGTCATGGAAATGAGCTATGGTTATACCTTGGATTCTAATGAATTCACCGCGAACCAGTACGCGGCCGCCGATGAGGATATCGGAGGATTCATCACTTCTGAACAAGGTCAGGCCACCGCGATACGCGATGTTCTCAATGTCTTGTCTAAAGTCCCCGAGAGTCGTGGTTTAGGTATTTTTTATTGGGAGCCGGCTTGGCTGCCACTCGAAGGCGCAAATTGGGCAACGGCGCTCGGCCAATCGATGAAATATGAAGGCGATGACATGCACAAATCTAATTATTCCGATGGTTTGGCAACCTGGTCGAATCAGGGCTTGTTCTCGTTCACAGGTAAAGCTTTAGCATCGCTAAAAACATTCCAATACGCCAGAAGCGGTTTTAATGCCGATGCAGAAATATCGACCGGACCGCGTGGCGCAAGCATCGACGTCACGATTAACCTGGCCGCGGGCGAAACACTACCGGAAACATACGACTGCGAGACGAATTATGATGCCATTCGGCCGCGAAATGTTGTGTGGAATAGCGAAGAGGCCGCGCAGTGCACCGCTGTCGGTCAATATGTCGTCCACGGCATAGCCGACGGCCAGTATAATGTTGTCTGCAATGCGCGCTGCATTGAAAACTTTGTCGTCGATCCGAGTTTCGAAAATCAAGGAGAAACGGATATCATTAAAACGCCTTGGATTGTCGAATCGCAATCACCAGAGGGCGAGAAAGTAATTAAACTCGATCGTAAAAAGGATGTCCGCAGCGGAACGACAGATCTGAACTGGTATCATTCCAATCAAGACTTCTCCTTCAAAGTAAAACAGAACATCAGCGGTCTCAAACCCGGTACCTATACTTTGGAGACGTATATTATGGCAATCGCTCCGAACTCAAAAGTTCATAATGAACTTTACGTGTACATCACCTATGGAAGCGTCACAAAAACTGTCGACATGAAAAATATCATCGATGGCTGGGGCGTCCCCGATCACTATAAACTGGCTCAAATCACCGAGATTGTCATCGATTCGTCGATTACGACCTGCGAAATCGGAATTGTCGGCAGTGCCGTCGCCGAGGCCTGGGGACATAACGATGACTGGTCGCTCGTCAAGGTATAAAACATGGAAAATCGCTTCATCGTCAATATCATTCACCGCCCGGAGATGGTGCCAGAATACGCTAAGACCGTCCTCGGCAAAAAAGCGAAAGATAATCGCGAGGCTTTTCTTAATGAATCGCTGGACATCTTTAAACTGCAGCAGGATATCGCCCACCGCCACGGCTTAAAAACAACTATTCAAATGACATATGCATCATTATTTAATGATGAAGCCGTGCGCATCGCCAAGGAACATCATAGAACCTACGGCGACGAGTTGTCATTGACTCTCCTCGGCCTTCCCTGCAAGGAATTTAACGACAAATATCAGACCAAAGACTTTTGCATCTGGATGTTCTCCAAAGAGCAAAAAAGGAACATTATCGATGATGCTTTTACTCTTTTTAAGAACCGTTTCGGATTCTACCCGACTTCGACGGGAAGCTATTATCTCGATGCCTATTCGATATCCTATATAAAAAGCAAGTATCCAGATGTCGTCTGCGCTGTCGCCACCTGCTGGGAAGAAGGTCCAAAAGCCTATCATACGACAAATAATTCATGGTATACCTTCATGGACGGAGGCCCGTGGAATCCTTGGATTCCGTCTAAAATTAACACTCACGTTCCCGCCCAAAATGAAGCTGAGGACAGCGGCATCGTCGCCATTCCCCATCTGAGCCGCGATCTGCTTGCCTGCTTTGACGGGAATGGATCGAATTTCGGAACCCACCCGCAGAATGTTCTTCGTGGCATGATTTATCAAGACGATGAACTTCCCTATCTTTTTAACCTCATCGACCAATACCGGCATCTGGGCAAATACAACCGCGGCTACAGTTACAATATGATGTTTGTGGGTCCCGGATGGATGAATAAGCTGGGACGTTGGGAAGTTCCTTATGATCTCCTCGTCAAATCCTATGAAGACGGCTTATCTTACTATGCCAAGCTCAAGCAAAACGGTCAGTTAATCGATATGACGATGAGTGAATTCGCCTTTTTTTACCGCCAGAACAAATCATATCTCGAACCGGAAGTTGCTCTGTGGAAAGACATTCTCTATGGCTCTGATAAACAATACTTGTGGTATCTTGATCCTTTTTTCCGGACATGTCTTGATTTTAACCAAGGCGGAGCGATAATCGACCTTCGTCCCTATGTCGCTAAACTTGACATTCCGGTGGGAATCGATACCGATAATCCGCACGATGTGACTTACCCCTATTTGATTCAGGCTAATTACCGGGCCGGATATTTCACTCACTATGCCGGAGAAGGAACCATCAAATCATGCAAAGTCATTTATAACGGTGAAAAGGTTGATTTATGTCTGACGCGGACGATGGCGCAGGTTACCTCAAACGATCAAAAAGTCGAAGCGATTACCGATCCCGTCACCATTTCTTTTAGCGATCTCGATGTCGAAATTAGAAGCTGTTTTACCTTTGTTCGCGGCACGGGAGAAATCGCGATTACTCGTGAAATTATGAATGATTTGCATGGAAAAGTTGTTACTTTCGAGGAGTATGCAACTCTGAGTTATGGCAAAAGCGAATACGCCGAAAACATGAAGGGCGTTGTGGCCGAAGTTAAAAGCGAACGCGGCGACAAAACCTTGTCGTATGAGTATAAAAACCGGTCTATCATCGCTGATTATCCTTCATCGATATCGGCGACAATCCCGCAGATTGACACCATTGTGACGATGAGCGGAGACGCCGAAACCGGCATTGTCTATGAAGGCTATGCCTTTTCTCCCGTCATCAAACTGGTGCTTCGCAAGACACTTTCTTCAAAGGAGGCGATGACCACATGTCTCAAGCTCGCAAAGGCAAGTTAAACTACCGCTGCCCCGCCTGCTTTATGCGCGACATCGACATCGATATGTTTTACGATGTCGAAAAAAAGGAATTCTACTGCCTTCGCTGTTGCTACCGCGGTTCGGAGGAAGACGTGATACGCCTCAATCAGCAGGCGCGCTACAAATACAAATACATCATGTCGCGCGTAACCGATTTCAGCGAGGATAACAAACCCATCAAAACGAAAAAATATGTCAAAGGAGAATACTGATGCGACTCGGCGTTGACTTATCAACTTACCGCGAAGTTCTAACCAAGAACAAGAATTTTTATATTGATGGTAAAGAGGTCAATCCCCTTGATGTGTTTCGAAAAAACGGTGTGTCATTGGCCCGCATTCGCTTATGGAATGATCCTTATGACGAAAACGGCAAACCCTACCTGGGCGGCACTTGCGATCTCAGTAATTTTATTGAATTGGCAAAAATGCAGCAAAGCCGTGGTTATGAAATTGTTCTCTGCCTTCACTATAGCGATTTCTGGGCCGATCCCGGAAAACAATATTTGCCCAAGTCCTGGAAAACGGTCGCCCCTTGCCGCCTTGCCAAAAAACTCTATCGATATACCTTCAAGACACTTCGCAAAATCAAAAAAGAGGGGATAAATATTGCCTTTGTTCAGATCGGAAACGAGATCACCAACGGCATGCTGTGGCCACACGGAAAACTCGATGGGGTCGATGGCCGGGTCCGTCGGGGATACGAATTCCTTTCCGAGCTGCTAAAAAAGGGTACAAAGGCCGTTAAAAAAGTATACCCACACGCCAAAACAATCATCCATCTTGAACGCAGCCACGATAACGCTGTTTACCGCGAATTCTTCACCAATATCATGAGCGGAGGCGTGCCTTTTGATATTATCGGCATGTCATATTACCCCTATTGGCACGGAACTTTCGAGCAACTTTCATATAACATCAAAGATATGCAGAATACTTTTCATAAGGACATCATGATCATGGAAACCGGCTACGGATTCACGATGGATGACTACTTGAAAACACTCGACAAAAATGATCGCGCTCAGCTGGTCATCAACGATGAATTCATAAAAAATATGAATAACAAGTTGCCTTATCCGTTAAGTGAGGAGGGACAGGCTTCTTTTGTTGAACAAATCCTGACTCTGGCCCGAAGCCTCGATGTCAAGGCCGTCTTTTATTGGGAGCCGTGCTGGTTGCCCGGAGACGGCATTTGCTGGGCCAGTCCGGAAGGCCAGGCCTATATCAATGAAACAGGCAAGGAGACACGCAATGAATGGGCTAATCAGTGCCTCTTTGATTATCGCGGTCACGCTTTAAAGGGTTTATCAAAATTCACACTTGCGGAGGAAGAAAAATGAAACGCAAACTAATTAATTCGCTGTCGATGGCGCTGATCGCCCTCCCGCTTTTAGCGGGATGCAGCGGCGAAACGGAAGCCATTAAACTCGTCGTCTGGGAAGACCAGAGCAATATCGAAATGCTCGAAACGATTGCCGATGAATTCATCGCCTTCTATAAAAGAACTTACCCTTCCGCCCCGTCTTTTACCATCGAATTCCAATCGCAGTCGGAAAAGTCTGCCGTCGAACGTTTAGGGACGATTGCCAATACCGGCACCGAACCCGATATCGTCGCTTTTACGCATGACACGACAGCGACCGCGGCGGCAGCCAAACTCTTCGCCCCGATCAGTTATAGCCATGAAGTGAACAACACCCATAATGCAGAGGCCGTCGGAGCCTTTAGCATCGGCGGTGTTTTATACGCTTACCCGAATGTAACCGAATCAATTACCCTGATGTATGACAAGCGCAAGATTGACGCCGCCGATCTCGCCAGCTTTTCCGCCCTTAAAACATCGGGAGAAAAGATAGGTCTGACAGCTCAGGAAGTCGACAGCGCTTATTATATGTGGGGTCTCTGCACCGATTCGGTCTTATTCGGACCAAATTTCAATCAGCCGACAAATGTCGATATCGCCACCTCGCAGTCCGTGGCTAATTACACGAGTTTTTTGAACAACTACGCCGGGAATGTCCTTTCGACATCGGCCGAAGGGGCTTTGAGTCTTATTCAGGCCAGCGGGGCTAATTCCGTCGCCGGTTTCGTCTCTTCGCCATTCATGTATCCGCAACTTCAGGCCGCCATTGGAGAAGCCAATGCCGGTTTAGCCATTCTCCCTTCAATTGATGGTATCGATCAGCGCCCCTTCAGCGGTTTTAAAGGCTATGGCGTCGTATCGTATTCTAAACATCCTTCTCTGGCCCAAGATTTCGCCCGTTATCTGACATCTGAAGACGCCCAATACTGGCGCCTAGTCCAAAAATCCTATCTTCCTACGCTATCAAGCGACCGCATCGAACAATTTATCGCCGAAGATGAAGCACTCAGCGTCTTCAAACAATCATACGAAAATTCGATGCCGATGCCGACGATTGCGGCGATGGCCAACTTCTGGTCACCGATGCAGACGGCGTGTACTAATCTTTGGAAGATGGCCGGTTCGGCCACCATTTCTAGTGTCGAGGAAAAACTCGAGGAGGTGACGAGCCGAATTCTCAACGGCTGATATGACTCAAAAAGAACGCTTCGCCAATCAAATAAGCAAAAATCGTTTCGCGCGATTGTCCGAGTCGCTTCTTTATCCGTTTGCTTCTTTTAAGAAAGCATTTAAGGAATCCAAATCGTATTCAAGGATAGCCATGATTATCAATCTTTTCGTCCCTGGTCTCGGCACATCGCTGCTCGGCGATATCGAACTTGGTCTCGCTTATCTGCTCGGCGAATTTCTTCTGGTTCTTTATCTTGCAACCTTGGGTTGGCAACATTTAATCGGCCGCATCAGCTACAGCTATTTAAATTTACCTCTCCTCGCCACCCTTGCCATTGCGGTCTTTCTTTGCATCTATTATTTTGCTCTCCGCCACAATGTTAAAATGGTTATCAACAAGCGGGAGGGGAGAGCAAATACCGGTTCATACGTCATCAACTTTTTTAAGCGCACAGCACTCAAAATCAAAACATTCTTCTCCATATATACTTTCGCCTATCATCAGGCCTCCGACCGCGATAAAGGGCTGCTTAACATTTCATGGTTTATCCTCGGCCTTCCGGCGATCATTCACAAGCAGTATATTCGCGGCATCGTGTTACTGTCTTTTCAGGTTTTGTTCATCCTTTATATGATTGCCCGCGGGGCACGCGATTTCGTCGGTCTTTTTACCTTGCGTGTTCCCGGCATATTATCAACGCAGAGCATCGTCTTTGGTGTGGCGGTCATCATTTTGATTCTCTTCGCATTTTTCCTTGTTTTTCTAAATGTCAATACCACTCTTCGCAATGTTGTTTTGATTAATGGAAAAGAAGAACTAGAAAAGACAAAAGAAGAATTATCGTCCCTGATTAACAAGCGATTTTATCTAAGCGCCCTCTTTATTCCCGTCATCGGCGCCTTACTCTTTACGATTATCCCGCTTGTGTTCATGATTCTGATCGCCTTCACCAATTATTCCTACCGCGTTGTCGAGGGCTATCAAAATGTCGTACCGACCTGGGACACATATCTTTCGTGGGTTGGCCTTGATACTTTTCGCCGCGTGTTTTCGGTCAGCAAAAATCTCCAGGATCTAGTTCAGACTTTCAGCTGGACGATGATCTGGGCGATTCTATCGACGCTGACATGCTATTTCGGCGGTCTCTTCCTGGCGATGCTTCTTAATAAGAAAAACATTAAAGGAAAAATCATTTATCGCTCATTGTTCGTCATTTCCATGGCGCTTCCGCAATTTGTCTCGCTGCTTGTCATGCGCACGATGTTTGAAGATTTCGGTCCAATCAACACCATTCTCCAGCAATGGGGCTGGACCGAAACTTTCATATCATTTTGGGATGACGCGACGATATCAAAAATCCTGATCGTCACCATCAATATGTGGGTCGGAATACCCTATTACATGCTCTTAATGAGCGGTCTTCTTATTAATGTGCCCAAAGATTATTATGAAGCCGCGACGATCGAGGGTGCTTCGCGCCGGCAAATCTTTTCAAAAATTACGTTTCCTCACCTCCTTTATATGACCACCCCGCTTTTGATAACGAGTTTTGTCTCGAATATTAATAACTTTAATGTCATCTGGTTTTTGACATCCGGTGAACCTTCTTCCTCATATGGCGGAACGGCTGGAGGAACCGACATATTAATCACCTGGCTCTATAAGCTGACGATGAAAGCGCCGATGGATTATAACTTCGGAGCCGCCATCGGCATCATCATGTTCATCATCTCGGCGACTTTGTCGCTGATTATCTTCCGGCGCAGTCGCGCCTATCGAAGCGAGGAGGAATACCGCTGATGGCTAAAGCGGACAAAACCATTAAATCATATAAAGCCACGCGGACTTTTGACGCAATCTGGTCAAATCTGCTCGCCTTTATCCTCGTCGCTTTGTGGATGATACCGGTGCTGTGGATTGTCGCCAGCGCTTTCAGCACGCAAATTGGCTACATCTCCACCACCTTTTTTCCGACATCCTGGACTTTTGATAATTTCGTCGATTTATTCACGAAAACCAAATTTCCTCAGTGGCTTCTAAATACGACAATCATCGCCATAGCCAACACTGTTTTAACAACTTTCTTCACGACAATTACGGCCTATATTTTGTCGCGATTCAGATTTAAATCGCGCAAATTGCTGATGAATATTTCACTAATTCTTGGCATGTTCCCGGGCTTCATGGCCATGATTGCCGTCTATCTGATCTTATCGATGTTTAACTTAATCGGCAGCATCTGGGCCCTTTTGATCTATTATGTGGCCGGCGCCGGATTAGGCTTTTTTACATGTAAAGGCTACTTTGACACCCTCCCTAAAGATATTGATGAATCAGCTTATCTTGATGGAGCATCGCATCTGCGCATCTTCTTTCAAATTTTTCTGCCGCTGGCCAAACCGATGCTCATCTATACCGCCCTCCTCGCCTTTATGGCCCCGTGGGCCGACTACATCCTGGCCAGTCTCGTCTTGACCAGCGATGCCAGCAAGACCGTCGCCGTGGGCTTGTATTCGTGGATGGACTCGACGATGATCAATGTCTACTTCACAAAATTTGCGGCCGGTTGCGTCGTTGTCGCTATTCCGATCGTCACTCTATACATATTTTTGCAGAAGTTTTTCATTGAAGGTATTTCCGCGGGAGCGGTGAAAGGCTAGACACCATGAAACGAAAACTGCCCTTATTATTTATCATCTTCATAGCGACAGCATGCGCGCCAGAGACTTCAGCTTCGCCCTCGCATGATGACTTTGTCATCGATGATATGTCAATCTATGTCTACGAAAACAAGACGCTTCCTGAACAATACACGTACACTTACGAAGGAACCGACATCGAAATCAATGATAATATCGTCAACGGGCTAAAGGCCGCAACCACAACTGAAGTGACAGCCCATGGCGTCGGTGACCAGACGGCGACTTTTACCGTTGAAGTTGCCAACCGTCCCTATACCTCGCGTCATGAAACGGCCGAGACAAACGAGAACTGGTTTGATGAAGTAAGCGTTGCGGCCGTCGCTGATTTAGCAGCAGATTTTCCGCTGGGCGTCGATGTTTCGACGGCCAAACGCATCTATGATCGTGGTGGGCATTACTACAATCGGGAGGGCAACGAGCAATCGCTCTTCCAAATTCTTAAAGACGGCGGTGTTAACTATGTTAGGCTACGCCTGTGGCATGACCCTTATAATTATTATGAAGAGGGCGGAGAGGCAAAAGTATTAGGATACGGAGGCGGTTACTGCGACCTCGACAATGTGACATGGATGGCGCACGAGGCCAAAGCTGCCGGCTTATCTTTCTATCTTGATTTTCATATGAGTGACTTCTGGTCCGATCCTTCAAAGCAAGTGATACCAAAGGCCTGGAAGGACTTAACGACGGCGGAGGAAATCGCCACCGCATTACAGGAATACACGACCGCCACAATAACCCATCTTGCGGAAAACGAGGCGATGCCTGATATCGTCTCCATCGGCAACGAAATTAATCTCGGCTTACTAGTCCATTATCCGGGTGGTACAAACACGAGCGTAACGGGTCAGGAACCGCTTTATATTTCGGGGCGGAGCAACTTGCCAAGCGCTATTGCCGGTCGTTATACCGCCAATGGCACCAATGAGAACTTGTGCCTTTACATGCAAGCCGGAATCGATGGCATCAAAGCTGTCAGCGATGACATTGAAATTATGATTCACTACGCAAAATCGTTTAATGCTCCCGACCAGATCATCACTTTTTACAACACCTTTAACGATCTTGATTATGACATCATCGGCTTGTCCGGCTACTCTTATTGGCATTTTAACAATATGAGTAATATCTCCATGGGATTAACGACTGTCCATAATGCGTTTCCCGACAAAAAAATCAGCATCGTCGAGACTTCATATGGTTTTACTTATGAAGCTGATACCTGGGCATCAAACAGTTTTTCATCGACCAGCACGAATAACGTTCGCCCGATGAGCGGATATGCCGTTTCGCCGCAAGGGCAGGCTCAATTTGTCAGAGATGTCACCAATCAGTTAAATATGGTTGATAACAGTTATGGCATCTTCTACTGGGAAGGGGCCTGGATTCCAAAGTCGATGGCCGGCTGGGCCGACGACGCGACAAAGTCGAGCTGGGCTAATCAGGGGTTTTTCTCATATGATGGGAAAGCACTGGGAAGCCTTGAAGTATTTAAACAAATAAGGGGGGTATAAGGTCATAAAAATATAGGGCACTCGTCGATCAGCAATCATATTCTTAACACGAAAGAAAGGAGCGAATATGAAAAAACATCTTATCTTCTTACTACCCGCATTGGCATTACTGCTCACCGGATGCGGACCAACAACCGACACGTCGTCTGACACATCGCAAGATACTTCGGGCGACACATCGTCTGACACATCAAGCGGCACTTCGACAGAAATCGATAATCATCAGGATATTACCATCGAAGTATCGGTCGCAGGCATCACTGTTCTCGAAGAGAACGCCATCTTCTTTGGTTCCGTCTTGGGCGGCAGCGCCACCGTGTGGGCATCAACCAAAATGACGAAGAACGATCAAGGAAAATGGACGCTCTCGTTTGATGATGTCGAAGAAGGCTACTACGGATATAACATCTATGTCGGACCAGCTTCCGCCGACTCGGCATGGGACTACATCAACAGCGAAGGAACCTCGGAAACACCGAGAAGTTTAGGAGTCCTAGTCGGAACCGCCCTGTATCCGATAACCGCGACCTTCACAACTCAACCTGACTCGAGTCAGACCGTGGACTTCACCTTAAACATTACTTCAAGTCTCGAAATAACCGTCTCCAATCATGTCTGGGTGTGGAACTCCATCACTAATGGCGAAGTCAAACTCGAAGGCTCGGGAACGAGCTGGAGCTACGATTTCGAAGACGTCACCCTCGGGCCAAAAACCTTTACCGCCGTCCTCGGCAGCGCGACTGAAGTCGACTGGTCTTACAAAGCTTCTAATCTCGACAGTTATGTTGTTCAAATCGAAGCCACGACAACCGAGGTAAACCTCTCTGCGACCTTTGCATCACAACCAGCCGAACCGTCTCCTGATGCTTACACTGTCAATTTCGTCTTAGAAGCGGCGATCGTCGGCACGCAGTGGCCCAAAGTCGTCATTGATGACAGCTGGAAAGACATGGCGGAGGGCGAAGGCGACAACACCTGGGTTTATTCACTGACGAATGTAGCCCCTGATGCCGTCTTAAACTTCTACTTTTATCACTGGGCCGAAACGGGCGGAGATCACAAGATTTATGATGAATTGCCGGAAACGCTTTTCAGTGTCACCGTCACGGCTGATATCACCATAACCGTCGTCGGCACCTTTACCGCTGGGGCAAGCGCCGGAACAATGAATGTCGCAAATACGACTTTTACAGTTGAGGTCATCTTGCACGCCGCATTAATTGGCACTGAATGGCCCAAGATCGTCTCTGATTCAAACTGGATTACCATGGCGGAGGGCGAAGGCGAAAACACCTGGACCTATTCCTTTGTGAACGTGGAAGCCGAAAGTGAAATTTCCTTCTATTTCTATCATTGGAGCACTGTCGATTACACCATCTATGCCGATGCTTCGAGCACCCTCTTCGCTCATACTGCCGTGGGCGATGCGACGCTTGAAATAACCGGAACATTCGCTAATCCTGTCGGCACGGGAACGATGATTATTTAGTTAATTTCCAACATCATAAGGCGGGTTCTTCCCGCCTTTTATTCAGCAAAAAGGCGTCATCACTGATGGCGCCTTTTCATCCAGGATCCCTGGATTTCTCTAATGCTGAGTATACTGGAGTTAACTCTTTTGTAAAGAATTATTCTCTTTCTTTGCCCATGAAGAAGACGGCGATGGTGCCGGGTCCCGAATGCGAGCCGATCACGGGTCCGATATAACTATAAAACAAGTCTTTAACTTTGATGCTGGCGTTGATGAGACCACCGACTTCCTTGGCTTCTTCAAGGCAATCGCCGTGAGCGATAAACACGGTCTGATTTTCCGAATCGACAATTTGCTCTTTTAAGACATCGATCATCTGCGTCAGCGACTTCTTGCGGCCGACGACTTTTTCTAATACTTCGAGTTTTCCTTCGCGGGTGACGTGAAGGATGGGCTTGACGCCGAGCAATGTGCCGAAGAAAGCCGCGGTTCCGCTTAAGCGGCCCCCCCGCTTGAGGGTGCCTAATTCCTCGACGGTAAACAAGTGACGGAGGCGGAATTTGTTGGCCTCGAGCCAGTCGGCGACTTCATTGAGGAGCTTGCCTTCTTTCTTAAGAAGGGCGGCTCTCCAGACGAGATAGCCTTCGCCGAGCGAGGCGCTGAGAGTGTCGACGGCGACGATACGCTGATCAGGAAATTCGTCTTTGAGCATGTCGATGGCCATCATGGCCGATTGATAAGTGCCGCTTAAGGCCGAGGAAAGGGCGATGTAGAGGATGTCTTTGCCTTCCTTGAGAAGTCCGGTGAAAAACTGGACGAATTCTCCGACATTAACAAGCGAGGTGCGCGATACTTTTTTGTCGCGCAGACGGTTATAAAAATCCTTGAGTTTTAAATCTTTTTCTTCGAGGTTGTGGGAATAACTTTTACCTTCAATCTCTAAGATCATCGGAACGATTGCGATGTCGTGTTGTTTAACAAAATCAAGAGGCAGGTCGGAACAGGCATCGGTCGCTAGTATGTACTGTTTCATTTGTTTCTCCTTTATAACTTTTGGTTTCGTTATCTTAATACACAACAAAAGTCTTGTCAACTATTTTAATCAAAGACTCATAGCGACAAGACAATTACGGGTTGTTATAAAAATGTTTTATCGGTTAGGAATTTGCCTGTATCCACTTTAAGAAGGCGTTGGCAAATTGGCTCAGAAACTTCATAGTGCCCTCATTGGCGACTTTCCCCTGATCATCGAGCAAGGTGTGAACGCTGCCGATATAGGCTTCCGGCTGCTGCATGGTGGCGACATTTAAAAAGGTCAGCGCCTGGCGCAGGTGATGGTTGGCTCCAAAGCCGCCGATGGCGCCGGGCGAGACGCTGACGATGGCGCCGGGTTTGCCATTCCACATGCTCGCGCCATAGGGACGCGAACCGACGTCGAGGGCGTTTTTAAGAACGGCCGACATCGAGCGGTTGTATTCGGGGGTGACGAACAAGAAGGCGTCGTATTTTTTTAACTCATCGCGAAAAACCTTCCAAGCTTCCGGCTCTCTTCCCTGCTCTTCGAGGTCTTGATTATAAAGGGGCAAGGCGCTGATATCGACGAGCTCGAGATTTAGTGACTGAGGGCTCAGCTCTTTTAGAGCTAAGGCGATTTTCTTTGAAAAAGATTCTTGGCGTAAACTGCCGACGATAACGGCAACATTGATGGTATTCATGTGATTATTTCCTCCTGAAAATGACATATATAATTAGTATAGAATAAAGGATAAAAGATTGCATGGAAGGTGCTTGGTGAGAAATGTTTTCGTGTCTTCAAATAAATATTTTTACAATCTTAAAAATTATACTTTTATTTTAAAAAATACGGTGTTAATATAACGCCATCAATTAATAGAGGCGCGACGAAGATTATTACTTGCTCGAGAAGGCATTCGCTGAAGGCAAGGAAAGGCAAAGTCGCCGAAACATTCACTCGGCGGAGTGAGTGGTTGGTCTATGAAGGAATACTTCTATAGACTCCTGCCAACTACCTGGCAGAGGCGCTATTGATGCCAGTTTCTCTCTTTAAGAGCTGCGTCATTAGCGACGCAGCATTTTATTTCTTAAGGAGGGAATAAAAATGAAAAAAAGACTAGGGCAGGGCATTCTGCTCGCATCAGCGCTGCTAGTCGCAAGTTGCGTCGGCAATAACTTTGACAATCAGAAGCTTATTGTCGGGCTCGAATGCGACTACGCGCCGTTTAACTGGACGACCACCACAGCATCAGCCTATACGCTTCCGATCAACGGCATCAACAGCCAGTTCGCCGATGGCTATGACATTCAAATTGCCAAACATCTCGGAGCCGAGATGGGCAAGGAAG
>Ga0209719_1001833_pt1 | contig 24435 bp, 33 predicted proteins | sample AD_JPNAS2_MetaG_FD_184421 | JGI IMG/M metagenome (GOLD analysis project Ga0209719, IMG submission 184421) | Active sludge microbial communities of municipal wastewater-treating anaerobic digesters from Japan - AD_JPNAS2_MetaG (SPAdes) (version 2) | ecosystem: Engineered > Bioreactor > Anaerobic...
CCAGTTCCTTGCTCTATCGTGGCTCTGTAAACATCACTGAAGGGTTATGCGAAGTCAACCACATTGCGAAGCTCAGATAACCTTGTCGAGGGGAAGTTGAATTCTTCATCTGGTGACAGGATGAAGATACACGCTACCTGCGAAAGCAGAGGATTTTCCGAAAGGATATATCAAAAGGATGGTCTATGTATTAGCAAGAAGCGGAAAACCGCTAATGCCTTGTCGTAATGTAATAGCTCGACTATTACTGAAACAAGGAAAAGCAAAATGTGTTCATCGAACACCATTCACAATTCAGCTGCTGTATGATAGCTCTGAATATACTCAATTTCTAATAATAGCTATAGATTCAGGAAGCAAAACAATCGGTTCAGCTGTAAGAGATGGACAAAATAAGATTTATTATCTTTCAGAGGTAGTTTTGAGACAAGATATTAAGAGCAAGATGGATCAGAGACGAATGTATCGTCAGACTCGAAGAGCTAGAAAAACTCGCTATCGAAAGTCTAGATTCTTGAATCGAGCTAACTCTACCAAAACTGAGAGATATGCTCCAACAATTAGATCCAAGTTTGAAACAACGCTGAAAGAGATTACATTTGTATCACAGATTCTTCCAGTTAAGAAGCTAGTAATCGAAACTGGAACATTCGATCCACATGCACTTCAGAATCCAGCTGTCAAATATTGTCCTTGGTTGTATCAGAAAGGTATTCAGTTTGGATATTATAATGTGAAAGCTTATGTATTAAGCAGAGACAATTACACTTGTCAGTACTGCAAGAATAAGAGGAAAGATTCGAGATTACATGTGCATCATATTTTAGCTAGAAGTAACGGTGGCTCGGATAGACCGAACAATCTGATTACTTTGTGTAAAAGTTGTCACGATGATCTACATCTGGGACTGTTATCTCTTTCGAAGTCACAATTAAAGAGTACTCTAAATCATGCTACACACATGAATGTACTCCAAAGTTTATTCCGAAAGAAAGTAGCTTACACTGAAACTTATGGATATATTACTAAAGCTATTCGTGAGTATTTTGGAATCATCAAGTCCCACTGTTATGATGCAGCTTGTGCAGGAATAGAAAAAGATATTATTCCAGAGTTTCTTGTAGATTATATTCTTCAGAAGCGAGCTATCTCTAGAGGAACTTATCAGAGAACTCATGGATCTCGATCAGAAAAACTGTTTCCGAAAGATAAGATAGCGGGATTCAAACGCTGGGATCGAGTTAAATATGATGGAGATATTTTCTTCATCAAGGGTCGAATGTCATCTGGATATGCTAAGTTATCTGATATAGCTGGGAACGAGATTAAGCTATCTCCGATGGCTAAGTTCAGCAGGATGGAACGAGTTTCAGCGAGAAAATCGTGGATTATGATAGAAGACCCCATTCAAAGTATCTGATTCTGTATCATATCATATTTGTGACAAAGTATCGTCGAAAGTTTCTAAATCTTATAGATATTGTTTCAATATTTCGACAGATAGAGTTAGTTTCTAACTTTAAGATTGTAGAGATTGGAGTCGACACAGACCATGTTCATCTTCTGATTCAATCTGTCCCAGATTTGTCAGTCAGCCAAATCATCAGAAGAATAAAACAAGTTCCTACTAAACTTTGTTGGAACCAATACTCTGGAATTTTAAGGAAATTCTATTGGAAGAAGCGAATTCTTTGGTCAGATGGTACATTTGCTTGTACTATAGGGAATGTATCTTTAGCTACCGCTAGAGAATACATACAAAAGCAAGGCTAGTTCATCCCAGTGACAGAATTACGATAACTAGAAATAGTTTTAACTTAAATAAGTTAAAGTATCGTAATTCTGCTCACACGGGTTTTCCTAGCCGGTGTATAATATAAAATATGTCGATGATATACATAAACAACTCGAAGCGACAATAGATTCTAGAATTAACAAGCTAGAAAACAAAATTATCAAAGTGCCTCACACTGGTCTTGCTATAAGTGGGCAGGATTAAAAGATAATAAACAATATCTCACTAGTTTTGATATATGAGTGTGAGTTGAAAGACTAAAGCATAGAAGGAATCGTCAAACGAATCTAACTATGCCACACTCTTTTAAATAGAAAGGATATAATCATGAATCTTCACGTAACTAGTCCAAAATATTCTAAAATGCTCAAAGAGCATGGGTGGAATATTAAGACAAACGTCATAAGAGTTAATAATAATCTTTGTGAGTTTAATGAAAAATTATGGAGTAGATCAACAACATATCCAGCACCAGATATTGGAGAATTATTAGACAATATTTCCAATTTAAATAATATAAAATGGATTAATGAAAAAAATAGAGCAGATGCCCTCGCAAAAATTTGGTGTGAGCAACAAGAAGAAATAGAAATTGAAAAGAAAATAGATGCTGTTAAATCTATCGAATTTACATTTAAATTAGATAAATTAAATAGAAAAAATACCAAAAAATTTCTATTGATTGTTGCACAAGGTTCTGTATTTTGGAATATCTTAATCGGCAAAGATCTTAAAGATGCAATAAAACGAGAAATTTATAAAAATAATATCGATCATATGTTCGGTTATAACATGATGGAGTTATTAGAACTCAATCATGAATATTTTACCTTTGATAATAATAAAGCAGTTATATCAGAAGATGGAGTAACCAAACTTATTGATCATTTATTACAATCTTTGATGGATAATTATTATGAAAATAATCAAATTCCTATAGTATTAGATATTACTGATATAAAACATATTGAATTGGTTTATCCAACAAAAGATGATTATAGTTAACTACCACCCGCTAAAGCGGGTGATTAATTCAGATTAGATTTACAATTCTTTCGCTTCTCCTCCACCGCCTGAAGCAGGTGGTTTCCGAAGTGGAGGTATCGAACTAAAATCTTAGATGAAAGGATTAAAAACTTGGACAATGAAAGCTAAACTTTATAGCATTTATAAACGCTTTATGACATGGGTCGGCGATATTATGGTAGCAACAAAGCCACCAAAAACAAAAGCCGAACAAATTCTTCAAATGAGCCAAATTATTAAACCTGGAGATATTATCTGTCGTAAATACACTTATTATTTGGACAGCATACTTATTCCAGGTGAATACACTCATTCCGGTGTTGTATTAAGCAATGATGAAATCATTCATGCCGTAGCTGAAGGGATTCAGTTTATTCACCCGATTGATTTTGTAAAAGACACAGATGGTTTTATTATTCTAAGACCAATATATTCATCAGCGGATAACAGAAAGAAAGCAGTAACAAAAGCTAAAGAATGTTTAAATAACTCTATAGAATATGATTTCACTTTTAATGATCCGACAAAATTGTATTGCCATGAATTATCTGTTACTTGTTTAGAAGCAGCAGGCATTTCTATTACTCCAACTGATATTTCTTTTGGAATATTTCCTTTTAAGATTAAGAGGAAAATATACTTGGCAGACAACTTAATTGTTGCGTGCAATGTCGTTTATAAATTCTGAGGGTTTTATATGACAAAGGGCATAAAGAACTATAAAAAATGTTATGCGTGGAAGGTTCATCCAGGTTTTGGATATGTTTGTTGTGATATGTGTGATGAGGATAAACGAAAAATGTGTATAGAAGATTTTAAGAAAGATAAACTTAAAACCCCCTTGTCGAACTTTTTTAAAAGATAGATTTGAGCAAAATTAATAAAACCAGTGGAAGCTAACTACTTCCACTGGTTTATATATTTTTATTTTTTCTATTTTTATATAGAAATAATATTATTGACAATGTACATTGTTGATTTTTATATTCGGTGGGTCAATGTCAGATCGGGTAAAAGATAAATTCTTCCCACTGATCAACCCACCATTTTTATTGTTTTTAAAGGAGAATAGGATGAAAGAATATGGAATCGTCTCAGTTAGTATGAAGACAGGATTGATGGGAAGAACGTTACATAGATCTTTAAATTGTTTAAGTTTACGATGGAGTAGTTGGGTAAAGATTACAGATAAAGATCTTGCCGGTAAATTAAAAAAATGCAAACAATGTTTTTGTGAAGAAAAGGAAAAAAGCATATGATAGATTCAATCACAATATTAGATGAAACCTATAAAAACAGATCAAAATTATCTCACATAAAATTTACTAATAGAACGAATATATTAATCGGTCCGAATGGTTGTGGTAAATCTACAATTTTACAGCTACTTTCAAGTTCAATAAATCCTAATTTAAAACATCTTACAAAATGTAGAGATATTGAATTCACTGGAAGTTTTGATGTACTGTTTAAAGATTTCGAAAAAGATAATCCACGAATAGCAAATAGTATAGAATTTTCAAAGACCCCTGGTTTTGATTTGTCTTCAAGATTCAAAAGTCATGGTGAAGTTGGATTAACATTAATTGAAACGTTAGATAGAATCAAAGAACCATCATGCATTATAATGGATGAACCAGAATTAGCATTAGATGGAACGAATTTATATAAAATAAAAAAATTATTTGAACGTTTAAGTGAATTTTGCCAAATCATTTTAGCTACACATAACCCGATTTTGTGGTCAGTAAAAAATGCCAACTTAATTCAATTTGACAAAACCTATTTAAATAAATCAATAAAAAACTATAACTCATCAATTAAATATCTTAATTTTATAGTAGAGTCTGAAACATGATAAATAAAATCATATCAGGAGGACAAACAGGAGCAGACATTGGTGGTTTATTAGCGGCAAAAGAGCTAAATATCCCAACTGGTGGAACAGCTCCTAAAGGATATCGAACAGAATTGGGTTCGAATTTTGATTTACGAGACATTTTTAATTTATCAGAACATTCTAGTGACAAATATCCTCCAAGAACTGCTGCTAATGTTAAAAACTCAGATGGAACTGTCTTATTTGGAAATATGAATAGTCCAGGTTGTAAAATGACTATTAAATTTTGTCAACAAATGAATAAGCCATATATAATTAATCCAAGCGTAAATCAATTACGAGAATGGATTAATTTAAATAATATTAGAATTTTAAATTGTGCTGGTAATAGAGCGTCTAAAAATATAGGTATTCAAGAACGAGTAAAAAATCACTTGGTAAGGGCATTGACTGTCTAAAAAAGGAGAAAACAATGTTATCAATAATTGAATATGTTATTTCGTATTTTTCAAAACCTAAACGAAGTATCATGATTACTACTGAAAACTTGGTGGACACCACTATAGAACATTTAATTAAACTTGAGCTTTTTCCAAATTCAAGAGACTTTGATCATTGGAAAGGAGAGATTGTTAATAATTTGATGAGAACCCAAAAACCAAAAATTAAAAATAACATTAAGATTAAACAAAAAAGATTCTTTGAAATTCTATTTAGTGAACCAGTTGATCCGAAAGAACCCTATTTTGATTCATATTTATGGTTTTCTATAAGAGATTTATTATATGTTAACGAATATCAAAAAGAGTATTCACCATATAGAGATAAAGTTCATAAAGTCAATGAAAAATTATGTGACTTGTTATATGATAAAATCAAGAAATTTATGTGGGAGATTAGTAAATATATGTCAGATAGAGTTTTATCCCGAGAATTAATTAAACGAGAACTTGAAATATATTTGAATAATGAAGGAGAATTAAATAATGTCAAATAATGAGTTACCAGATGTACAGCTAACAAAACCGAAACATGAAATTGCAATTAACAGAGTTGGCATCTCTGATTTTAAAATGCCGATATTTATATCAGAAAAAGATGGTGGAGTCCAACATAGTGTAGCAAATATCAGTTGCTATGTGGATCTCGCGCCGAATATAAAAGGCATAAGCATGTCTAGAATACCAATTGGACTTATGAAATTCGCTAAAGAACAATTGAGTAGTAAAATGATGATTAAAATATCAGAAAATATCAGAAGATCAACAGAAGCAGATCTTTGTGATTTAGGATATTATTTTACATATTTTTTAACTAAACATGCTCCAGTCAGTTGTGAGCCTGGAATCTTACCGTATGAAGCATGGTTCAATATGATTAAAACAAAAGATGATCATTTATTTAGATTTTCTGTTGAAACAATTGCGTCTTCGAGTTGTCCTTGTTCCAAAGAGATTTCGAAATATAGCGCTCATAATCAAAAAAGTAGAATTAAAATTACATGTCAAGGAAGAAAAGATGAATTTATTTGGATAGAAGATATCATAAAGATAGCAGAAGAAGCATCTTCTTGTGAAATTTATTCGGTATTAAAACGTCCGGATGAAAAGGTCGTCACAGAGAGTATGTACGAAAATTCTAAATTTGTAGAAGATATTGCAAGAAGTTGTTATGTTAAATTGTCAGATATTGGTTCTATTGAAAAATTTAAAGTAGAAGTATCAAATGATGAATCAATCCATGCCCATTTAGCAAAAGCAATTATTGCAAATTACTAACTTCTATAGAATGTGAGTAATTTTATGTTTAGACAATATAATAATGTAAGAATTATAGGGCCTGTAATTTTTGATGCGTTTGACTTTTTTACCAAAGAGACTTATGATCAAATATTGGCAGGTAATGATACTGTAGTTGAGGAATTATTATTTAAACACGTTTCTGGAGAAGGATATGACATCTCAAGAGTTTCAGAGCAAGTTCAAAAAAGGAGTTAATTTACTCCATCAATTTGATAAATGTTTATATTATAATATTGAATGTGATTGTGGTGATAAATCTTGTGGTACTACAATGACGGTTGAATGTGATACAGAACTTGGTTTAATTGAACTTCATTTTTATAAAGATGTTCAATTTGATTATTGGATGTATCCAGAACCAGGAATTGTTAATTACTTTAAAAGATTAGCTTATAGATGGAAGAAGATTATTAAATTAATTTTTACCGGCGAGATCTCTTTGGAGAGCGATTTTGTATTAATTGATATTGAACATATCAATAATTTTATTGAAGCTATGCAAGAAGGTAGGGATTATTGCATTAAATGCCAGGAAAATAAAAATGCACAAATTCATGAAACAAGCAGTCGAAGAAGCTAACAAAAGTGAACACAAACAAAAAGTAGGCGCAATTATTTTTGATAAATCAAAGATAGTTTCACGAGGATTTAATCATCCTCAAAGATCTGTTCGGCATTTGAAAAGTAAATTTCAAAGATGGCCAGGAACAGTGCATGCTGAGGTTGATGCTATTATAAAAGCGAAGACAAATCTTAAGAATTTGTCAATGCTAGTTGTAAGAATTAACAAGAAGAACCAATTAAGATTAGCACGACCATGTAGATGGTGTCAAATGTATTTAGAGTATGTAGGAATTAGGAAAGTGTTTTATTCAGTTGATGAATTCCCACATATAAAAGAGTTTAAGTTTTAATTTTTACCGGCAAGATCTAGTTAAGGTCTTGCCGGTAAAAAACTAAAAAGGAGAAAATAAAAATGTAGTGGTTTGTTTTCATTGAATGTTTCAGACTTGGACATATGCCACTTATATATCAAAGAAATGGTAGCAGATTGGAAGGGAGCAGGTCGAGCAATTACTGGCATCAATGACCCACAAGAATGTAAAACTTGGTATAACAAGAATCAAAATAAAATTAAATTAGAATCGTTTACAAAATCTTATGTTTTATCAATTCTTGATAATTTTTAATTTTACATTTTTTATATAGAAATAATATGTTTATAATTTATATTTTATTTAATCTCATATCTGGAGGTGGAAAGAATGACAAAAGAATGGAATAAAATTTTTATAACACCACAAAAGTTTCATGATGATATTTTAAAATTAGTTCAATTAATTCCTAAAGATAAATATACTCTCATGGTAGGAATACCAAGAGGTGGATATATTATTGCAGTATATTTAAGTCATTATTTCGATCTAACATGGATGGATTTTGAAAATTTTCGGAAATTTCAGAAATATAGTAATAAAGAATCAGTATTGATCGTTGATGATATTGCGGATACTGGTAATACATTAAAAGGGTTTAACAAATTTGATTGTGCTACTTTATACTATAAACCAAGATCTATTGTAAGACCAACATATTATATTGAAGAATTTAAAAATTCAGATTGGGTTGTATACCCCTTTGAAAAACCTGAAGAAATTCCAAATAGAAAGGTTGAATAAATGACTATGGAAAATTCAATTGATTCTTATCCTGAAACTCACCAATTTGGAAGAATAAGTATTGAAAATTTACCAGAAAATAAATTAATAGAAGGGGATCTAGGTATTCAAATTGCTGATGATGGGAGAGTTTGGGTGTGTATCAATGGTATAGCTTTTATAAGATTCAAGCCGATAAAAAAGGAGAAATAAGATATGATTGTGTCAGTGAGTCTGAACACTATCCCATTTTTAAGTTCAACGGATTCGACAAGAGCTAGTATGAGTGCTAAACAAATACAACAAGCACTCACTAGTTTAAATTGCGAAGTTCCATATGTAATAGGTTCTGATTATAGAACAGTTACAGAAACTAGTAGAATGGGAATAATTCTAGCTAAAGATGATGGAGAGGTCATTTATAAAAATCGGGACATATTGATAGTAAAATACAATAATTTAAATAAAACACAAGACATTCATATCCCCCCTATTAAGAAAACTAGTAGCTCATTTGGAACAAAACTAAGAAATTCATTAGAATCTGGAAAGAAATTTCAAAAAGGAGATATTCTGGCAGAATACGATTGTTTTATGAATGGTGTACCATCTTATGGTTACAATGTATTCACAGCGTATATGCCTTGGTTTGGATATAATCATGAAGATGCATTGGTTATTTCCGAATCTCTTTCAAAGAAAACAATAATGAATTCTATTGATAAAGTATATATTCCAATCTATGAATATACTTTGATGCAAGAATTTTATAATGATGTTGAAAATTCATATGTATATTTTCCGAGCGTTGGACAAACAATTAAAAATGATATTATTGCATGTGTAATTTCTCCTAGAGAAAGTGCAACATCAAATAGCACAGATCTGAAAAATCGTGTGCAAATGTCATTAAAAAATATGTCGCTTTCCAATTTGTTAAATTTTAGAGCTTCTGAAAACCCAAAGTTTTTAACAGACAGAATTAAATCAAAACTTATAAATGGAAAGATTACTGGAATAAAAATACATAGATTTAAAAAACCAGAAAACATTGATATGATTGATAAAAAATTACAAGATACATTAGAAAAAATTTATCTCAAATATATTGCATTCATTTCAGAAACTTTAAATGATCTTGGAAAATATTTTCATAGACAATATATTGAGTTATTATTAAAAAAATATTACATTTATCGGGATAAGGGCAAAGGAACAAAAGGAGATATAAGTTTAACAGATATTTGTTATTTGATAGAGTTGGAAATTAGTAAAGAAGAGCATACTCACATCGGGGACAAACTTGCCAACCGCTTTGCAAATAAAGGTATAGTAAGTTTAATTCTTCCAGATGATCTTCGGCCAATTGCAATTGAGAGTAATAAGCCGATAGACTTGATCTATAATCCCTTCGGTGTCTACTCAAGGATGAATCATGGACAAGTGTTGGAAGGATTAATATCTAAATCTGTAATGTACTGTAATGAACATATCAAAAATCATTCTGAAAACACAAAGGTTGTTATAGAATGGTTAAATGAGAATGTTTTAAAATTTATCGACCAATCATATTATGATAGAATCAATGATGAAATAATCAAAAAATTAGACGATCCAAATTTTCATAATATGTTCGTGGAAGATATTAAGCAAAGTAATTTATTTATAGAAGCTCCAAGCTTTGCTGAAGTTGATATCAAAAATCTTATGAAAAATTCTATCAACTGTAAAGAGACTGTATTGTTAAAGAAAGATCTAATTAAATATATGAAGCAAAAATTAAAAGTTGATATAAATTTTCCAGAGGAAGATATCTATCTAAAAAATATTTTTTGCTCACCAATATATATTCAAAAATTATCAAAAATTGTATCGAAAATAATTAATGCTCGAGATTTTGGTAGTGTTAAGTCTATTACTCGCCAACCAACCAAAGGACGAGCATCTGGTGGCGGTTCTAGAGTGGGTCAGATGGAATTAGAAGCTATGCTAGCAGCTGGTTGTGATCTCGCAGTTAAAGAAATACTATCAGTTAAAAGTGACTGGTCTGCTGGGAAAAAAGATCTTCTCAGACAACTAGTTACAGATTGTCAATATAAATTACCAGAAAATAGAACGATTAAGAGTAGAACTCGAGAGGTAGTAGACCTCCAATTACAATATCTGAAAGAATAACACTAAACTAAAAAAGGAGAATTGAAAATGTCGGTTAACAAAGTTACGCTTATCGGTCATCTTGGACAAGATCCAGAACTCAGACACACTGCGGATGGGACACCAGTATGTAATCTTAGCTTAGCAACAAGTGAAACCTGGAAAGATCAGAGTGGTTCAACACAGAATAGAACTGAATGGCACAGAATCGTTTTCTGGAGGAGACTTGCAGAAATTGCTAGTCAGTATCTTAAAAAAGGTTCTCATGTTTATGTGGAAGGAAAAATTCAATCTAGAGAATATGAAGATCCTTCAACTCCTGGTATCAAACGCAAAGCCTATGAAATCATTGCTAATGAATTAAGAATGCTTGATAAAAAATCAAATAATAACCAAAATGGCAAACCAGTTCAGGAGCAATTGCCAGTTTAATAAGGAGAAAGATATTGAATCTTTTAAATAAGAAAAATCTTTCTAATGAAACTGCTAATGGTGATAATTTGTTCACCATTAGCAGTTTCAGATCTTTTCAATATGAGTTAATTGAATATTTCATGAACTTGTGTGTAGAATACGTTGCAAAACAAAATAAAAATTACATGAAAGTTGATAAAGTAACTATTTATAATATACCAACTTATTTGGGAATAAATCACAATTTATTAACTCAAGTAACTGTTGATATTGATGTTTTGGGAGTCGGCAAGAAAACTTTTATGAAATTTTTAATTCCAACATTAGTTGATGATACATTTTTTGTCTTAAATGAGAATTATTTTGTACCAACAATATATATTCTCGATAAGCCAATTATTATTAAAAAGAAATCTATTAAATTGACGAGTACATTTAATTCTATTACGATATACGATAAATTGATTACATTTGTTGGTGTTAATATTCCAGCGATGTATTTTCTAGATATATTTCTATCGAATACAGATCCGGAAGAAGCTAAATTAAAATCAGATTTTGCGACAACATTTGAAATTATACCAACTACGATCTCAGAAACTGATTTATTAGCTTATTTTAGCAATATATTTAAATGTGATCCATATCGATCTGTTATTAAAGATCATTTTCACGAAATCTTCTTTGATAACTTCTCAAAAATTTTATATCAACAATGTTATAACTTAAAAGAAGAGGAATTAACAATTTCAAATCTATTAAAATTTGCTTTGGATATTAAACGCAATTCTGAAGATGATGCTTTCATAGATCTCACACAAAAACGTTTAGTATTTATTGAAATTCTTCTTTCTCCAATCTTTAAAAGAATAGCTAGTCTTGCGTCGCGAGCTTCAAGAGGTTTTGTTATAAATGAAGTAAGCATGGATCAAATGGAACTTGTTAAGAATTTTTATATAAATCTTCATAACAAGTTTATTTACGATAACGTAAACGCATTTGATACGATGTTATCTCACAAAACCCATTTACTGTCACCAAATGCAGAAAATGCTCCTGGTGTTATAGCCAATCTACACCCCTCTCATTTTAAAAAGATATGTCCTATAAGTGTTTCCAGTCAAAATCCAGGAGAAACAGTATATACTATTGCTAATGCAAAATGTGACATATTTGGCAATTTTTATGAGGTCTAAAAATATGTTAACAAGTTTAAAACAAATTTATATAATGTTAGAGGATATTAATCGAAAAATTGATGATGATAGCAAAGATAATTTATTAAGAACTTTTTTAAATGAACCAATCTTTGGTAAAATATTAAGAAAAGTTTTAGAATATTTAACTAATGATGAACTACAATTCAAAATTAAAAGAGTTAATTTTTGTACATATTTTGAAGATAAGGTCGCAGCAGAACATCAGAATACTGATAGTATCTTCGAAATGTTAGATTATATCAATAGTAAATCAGATGATATGTCAGAAGACGAAAAATCTTTTCTTGATAAGATTTCGTCTTCTGATCCTGAAACTGTAGAAGTAGTTACTCGAATCTTAAATAAAGAAGCTGGTTGTGGAATAACAAATAATAAAATTATAGAAATATTAAATGAACCATTACACGAGGAAACATAATGGAACAAGTGTATACACCAGATCAACTAGATGATTTAGAAAATCATTTAGAACAATGGCTAACTGCTTATGAAATAGGTGAATCATTAATTTCTGATGATCAATATGATCATTATAAAAGATTACTTCAGAAGTTTCGGCCGGATTCAAAATTTCTTAGTAAAATTGGAAATAAACCAAAAAGAAATGTTGAAACATTGCCATACATATTGGGTAGTTTAACAAATTATTTTGAAAATGATATTCAAACATGGTTAGATAAACATGATAATGGAAGTGGATTCGTATTATCTCACAAACTAGATGGTGTAGCTATTGAGGTTGAATACACAGATGGTAAATTAACAGGAGCTTGGCTAAGAGGAAATCACATAGAGGGTGAAAATATTACTCATAAAGCTCTTAAGTTTATTCAAAATGAAATAGATCATCAAGGACATAAAAAACTTTATTTCAAAGGTGAAGCACTTCTAAATTGTGAACCAGATACAATTGGGTATAAAACGAAGCGCAATTCCGTCGCAGGCATTTTAAATAGAGATGATTTTGATAAATTAAAATATTTATATTTTATAGTTCATACATTTGTTCCAGATGATTTTAAATCAGATGGTTATGTTGCCTATGAAACATTAAGATTGCATTTTGCTCGTCAAGCATTTGGAATATTAAATAATAATGTTATTAATTTCTCACATGTAGACAGTAAAGAAATGGTTATTTCAGCTGCAACTGAAATGATTCAAGAAGAAACTCAATATGACAAAGATGGAATTGTTATTGCGGTTAATAATTCAGAAGTAGAAAATATAAAACTTCCCGAAACAAAAATAGCTTTTAAATTTAATAAGATGGCGGCAGAAGCTGAATGCAAATATGTTGAATGGGAAACTTCTAGAACTGGCAGAATTATTCCTGTGGTCAATTTTACAAATGTGACTCTTGGTGGAGCTACAATTCAACGAGCAACAGGTTTTCATGCAAAATTTATTTATGACAATCAAATTGGACCAGGAGCTCTTCTTAAAATTGTCAGATCTGGTGATGTAATACCATATATTGATGAAGTTCTTAAACTTTCAGAGACATTTGTTGGTTTGGAAACTTGTCCATCTTGCGGATCAAATAACTTGAGTACAGATGAATCTAATACTCACATTTACTGTACGAATTCAGAATGTCCAGCTCAAGTTCAAAAGAGAATTGCATATTTCTTTGAGAAACTTGGATTGGAAGAATTTAGTGAAAAAATGATATCTACTTTAAAATGTAACTCAGTTTTAGATGTTTACAATCTTAAGAAAGAAGATATTATTAAAATTGAAGGATGGGCAGAAACCTCAGCAGATGATTTTATAAAGCGAGTTGAACAAACTAAAAAAGCTAAACCAGAAAGAATTTTAGCAGCACTTGGCGTTGACAATCTTGGAACAACCACTGCTAAATTAGTTTTGGAGAATTTTTCAATATCTGATATTCTAAATACATTGGATAATCCAGATGCATTAAGACAAATGGTATTTAAATTGATTCAGGTTAAAGGACTTGGATCAAAGAAGGTAGCGTCTATCGTTAAAGGACTAAAAGAAAATAAAACTCTTTTAGAAAACTTTATAGCTCTTGCCGGGGAAGTAACAGAAAATATCGGACCATTGTCTGGTAAAAGTTTCTGTATAACCGGTAGTTTAAGTAAGCCGAGAAAGGCTTATGAGCAAATAATTGAAAAATTTGGTGGATCAAATACAAGTATCAGTTCTTGTGACTATTTAATTTGTAATACACCAAGTGATTCAAACAAATTTAAAAAGGCGATTGAAAATGGTGTTAAAATAATAAATGAGCAAGAATTAATTGAGCTGATAAAAGGAAGTAAAAATGAAAAATGAAGATATCAAAATCATCAAAGATTGTCTTTTAAAGTATGGAGATGATTTTTGGAAAGATGAAGATAATGAAATTGAATTAAATGATGGAGTTATAACATCAAATGTAGAGTTAATTTATGATGTTATAGAAGCTATCAATAAAGCGGGTTATGATTTAAAATTAATTAAACTGAAAAGAAAGTAAATATAATTTATTATCGGCAAGATCTTAAACTAGATCTTGCCGGTATAATTTTTTTAGGAGCAAATCATGGCAGACACTAAATCAACTTTTTATAATCTTTTATTAACGAGAACTATACCAGATGAAAATCTTGCAGAGATAACGGATTTTGCATATTTAATATTTATTCGACAACCAGGAACAAAACGAGCAACGTATGCTATTGCGCAAGCTAATATTCCAACAGCAACATTGGTTGTAATCGAAGCTGAAATTAGTGCGGGATCATTTCCAGACTACCAATTACAGATTCGACACGTAAAAGACAATAATGAAAATCTAATTTATTCATCATATGTCAAATTTATATTACCAAAAAATTATAATCAAAATAAAGCAGGAACAACCGTAAAAGGAACTTCTCCAACTGTCCCAGTACAATTTATTTTGGTCAATCCAGTGATCTGGGAAATGAGTACAAACAATTCATTTAATAAAACATTTAATGATAAAAGATATACTGCACTAGAAATTTTAGAATTATACACGAAGGAGATTATTAAGAAATACTCAAGTTCTTCACAAAGATTAACATGGGATAAAATATGTGATTTAACAACAAAAAATAAAACCTTATATGATCAAGTGATAATTCCATCAACAATTACAGAATTGCAAGTTCCAGAATATATAATAGGAGCATATAAAATTTTTAGTACACCCAGCCTATGGTTATTTGATAATTTTGATTTTTCTATAAAAGAAATAGAAAATTCTAAAGCAACTGGCAAAATACCAATAATAGGATTATTATTAAACTTTTATAACGCTTTAGAATGTTTCGAAAAATATGATATTTCAAAAGATGCAGACATTAAACAATTTACAACTCTTTTAAAAATAATCCCATATAATGATACTCTGTCTGTTTTAAGCAAACCAAATGCAGTTGTGAATTTTAAAAACACTACAAACATGACTCAGGTAACTCGTTTATTTGGAAATTTGCCAAAAGTAACTTTATCAGATAGTACTAAAGAAACTCAATCTCAAAGAGTAGCATCATTAGAAATTGAATATACAGATAATCTAGAAGAAGCAGAAACGAGAATTGTTGATTGTGTAAATTTAATGCAAAAACAAATAAATCAAATCGAAATATATGAAACTATTAACACTTCTCCAGAGTGGTTACAATTTGGTTATCTGTATAATCTTGAAAGAGACAAAAAGACTGGTGACAATTTAAATAGATATATTCACACTCCGTTATCTATTTTTAATATTTTTCTCCGGCAAGAGCAGACAATTGGTAAAATGGAACATATTATAAAATATGCAATGTTGAGACTTAATGATAAAAATGTTGCTGGTAGTGGAGAATGGGTTTGCGACAAATCTGAGCAGGCAAATGGTAGTTGCAATAAAACAGATTGCCCTCATTATAAAAATCATGAAAAATTACCACAACAATGTCCAAATGATAAAGATATTTCATGCCCATTTAATAAATTTGCGCATGCCAAATGCAAGTAATTGACATTTTTATTTTTTTCAATTTTTATATAGAAATAATATCTATGAATTTAAAATCTTTTTGTTTTTAGGAGATCAATAATGATATGAATTATTATATTAAATATCAGCTTAAATATTCTTTAATTCACGAGATGCTCCAAAAACTCAAGAAAAAACGAATAAATTTCTTTATAGATTTACAGAGCATTGCAAAAGGATTCTACAACAGAGAAGTCGTTTTAGTTGAGATTGGAAGATTTGCAACAGAAGGTAAAGTTAGTGATATACTAATTCAAGAATTGCGGAATTTTTTAAACTCAATTTATGTTCAATTTAAGACATATGACCCTTTCTTCATATTAGCGTATGATGATGGTTATTGTGCTCAACAAAAATCAATTGATCCAACTTATAAAAGCGGAAGATCAACATTAGAATTAATTGTAGATAACGATCAAGAAGTTCAATTATTTCGACAAATCAAAAAATATTATTTTGATAAAATTGAAAAAATGTTCACTAAAAAAGATTTATCAAAAGTATATTATTTAAGAGAATACGAATCAGATCTTATTCCACATTATTGTATTGTAAATGGTATTTTTGATAGTGACCAAGAAGATGTTTTGAATGTGATTTTATCTGTTGATAAAGACCTTCTTCAAACATGCGAATTTACAAATACTATACAATGCATTACTTCGTTTGTAAGAGATCAAACAGGAAGGAGATTTAATATTCAATTTGATGTTTTTGATAAAGATAATGCAATACAGTATATTAATAAGAAATTTAAAAGAGGAATATTAACTGCAAAATATATTCCAATGATATTAGCAATTGGTGGAGATAAAGCTGATAATATTCCAAGTTTAAGTAAAGCTCAAAATAATCCAAATAAAGAAAAAATTGGAGATACAAAAGCAATAGATTTAATAGTAAATCATTCTATTCCAGCTACTACTCAAGAGTTAAAGTGGCATTTAGATCATATGCCAGATATTATTAAAGATAATTTTGATTTTATTGAGAAAAATTTTAAAATGATTTCATTTGACGAACAATTAAAACGAATTCCAAAAAATGTATTTGACAAAATCTTAAGCTAATACTATGGAGGCAAAATGCAAGTAGAACAAATTAATTCAATCTTTAGAGAAATTTTTAATGAACTGATTAATGATGGGTACAAGAAAAGTAATGTTTGTAGCATTACGTTAGGAAGCTCAAATGTTCCACAATTTGATTCCTTTATGAAAGGATCTGATTTTGGGATTAAACCATTACAAAGAATTATCGAGAACCAAGGATTCAATTTTAAAATAATCATTTCTCCCAAAGAAAGTCCAGAAATTTCAAAATTTGTTGATGATGTTAATGTTGAATCTTTAAAAGATATTAAATCAATTATGTTAAAAACATTAGATAATGAAAATAGTATTAAATTAGCAAGTATTCCTAAAACCGGAATTATTGCCGGAGTAACAAATGATATATTTGAGGAAATTACGAAATAGATAATTTGACAAGATCTTGCCGATTTCAAGGAGATTTTTATTATGAGTGAAAATTACTATCAGGATGGTATGAATATTACTTTCCGAGATGAATTTTATACACACAATCTGAATGGAACACCAGTGACAAGAACGAATACATCTTCACCGGCGCAGAACTGGAATGATGTATTAAGTTACGTTAAAATTAATCTTGGAGTTCCAATAAATTTACTAGAGTTATCAGATGATGATTTAATTACTAATCTAAGACAACATGTAATGGGTTTATTTAGTCAATATGCTCCACATAAAGCTTGGGCATTTATATCAGGGGCAGATATATTTTACGGAAATACATTGGGATCTCCACAATACATGGCAAAAATTCCAGTGCCACCTGGAACATATATTATAGATGTTCTTGAAGCATATCCAACAAAAGAAGTTAGTATTGTTGATATGTATGGTGGTGCTTTGATTAATGCTCAAGCCGCTATGGATCTTGTAATTTCAAATTCATATATTGACGCTGTAAGATCCCTACAAGTAAGAAATACTTGGGAGTTCTTACCACCAGATATTATGATTTTTGATAAAGAAACTCTTGCATGTGTCGTAGTTTATAATATAACTCACACAACACTAGATACGGTTAGACCAGATTTATATCATAAATGTTTTAAGCCGTTATGTCTTGGATATTCTAAATTGTGGATTGCTGCAATGCGATCTAAATTTGAAGGTTTAGCTACTCCATTTGGGCAGCTAAATTTAAATTTTAATGAGTTGAAGAGTGAGGGACAAACATTAATTGACAACACAATGTCGATTCTTGAAACGATTCCTCCAGATATTTTAATTGAAGTTAGTTAAACAAAAAACTTTTTTGGAGGCGATATAAGAACATGGCAGAACAAAACAAGCTTGAGAACATTTTCAGTTACAGTTTTCCAGCAAATCATTTATTGCAGATTTCTATTGTAAAACAAGCTACAGATCAGAGTTACAAACGTGAACATTTTTGTTTCATTACACTTGCGCCAGGAATACAGAGTCCACATGGTGGCAGATCGTTTGATTTTAATAGTCGTGTTACTATGAAAGTGGATGGTCACCAGGTAATTGCTCTCGCTCATGCGGTAAGAGCATATGCTAGAAATCAGATGGATATTATTGGGCCGTTTTCAATTTATGTAGATTCTAGTAAGTCAGCATACGGTCAACAGGGTCAAGGTGGAAAATCATTAATGATCCAAAGATCAGTAAATCAAAAACAGAACAATTCTCCAGTTGTCGCTTTCTTCTTTAAATCTGGACAGTCGCAAGCGTTGGGAATTTCAATGTCTCCACCAATGGCACTTGCTGCTGCTGATATATTCGAATTCATTGGTAAAAAATGTCTTGAATTAGAATATTCAAGAGGACCAGTTGGAGCACAAACAGGAGCATATCAGAATCCTGGATTTCCGCCATCTGGTACACCTTCAGGAGAACCATCGTCAGTTCCTTCAGCAGGGGCTAAAAACGTCGCTAGTAATTTTACTGGTGCTTTTGATAATTTTATACCAGATAACGATACACCATTCTAAATTATGAAAAAGAAACAAATAGAAGAAACACCAATACTAGAACGAAAATATTATCGACGAGAAAAATTAGAACTCTTTAGAAAAGAACTTAAAAATTTGATAAATATACACAGTATGGAGAACAATTCTAATACTCCTGATTTTATATTGGCAGATTATTTAGTTGAGTGTCTAAAACTTTTCGAAAAGACATCTAAACGACGTGAAAAATGGTATGGAAAATCATTACATATTTAAATTATTCAGAAAGCTAACCAGAAATTAATTTTTCTGGTTAGCTTTATATTTTTTGAGGAGGAGTAAAATGTTACTAATCAATGAACAACAGTTTTTCACAGAAGAAGCAACCGACGAAGTATTAACCGAAGTTATTAAGAAGCTCATTCCGAATAAAACTAAAGCAAAATTATCAAGCAAGAAAAATAGACAATTAATGCTTGAAAAATATGGGAAAGATGCATTTCTTCTTCCAGATCAATTGAAATTCCCCGTAAGGAATCCAGATACAGGAAAATTGGATTGTTCTTTAATTTATGCGGCAAGAGTCAGAGCGAAGCAATATTCAGGTGTCAAACCCGGATACAGAGAAGTTGCAGCTAAAGCTGAAAAATTATATGAACAAAACAAATGTAATATCAAATTAAATATTAGAATTCATGATGGAGAAGAAGGATTTGATATCGATCTTGAAAATCTTATTGAGGTGTTATATTAAAAATGGCAACTCCACAGGAAATACTTCAATCAATGATAGATTCTGCTCCGGCAAAATCTGCAGATATCGCAAGTTCAATTGCTGCAATTGATGCACAGATTGCTGATTTTCAAGCAAAACAGGATGCTATGAAACAAGGAGTCGGTGACGTTGCAACAACTAGACTAGAAGATTATTTAAAAACATTATACCCAGCGGCTAATCATCATCAACGAAATGGAACAACTTATAATAAAATTGAAACTGCCGGTGGAACTTTAACAGATTGGAAGATATACAAATTAGTAAATCTTGCCGACATTATATTTAAAACTGACACTCAATTTATTTGTAGAGGTAATAAAGAATCATTATTTAAAACAGATGATGACGTTGGATTTACACTTACAGGTTCTAAAAAATATAGTACGGTCGCGAGTGATTCAGTTTACACTCCGGATGATCCAGAAAATCCATTTCCAGATTCTGATTTTACTACAGTAGATATTAACGATGGTGTTTTAGATAGTTCTCTATCTGAAGTTTGGAAATTTGAAGCTGCCTACGCTCCAGGAGATGCAACAATTGATGGTTTAATAAATCAATGGAATTTTTCTCACGATTATATTGTTACTCCATTAGGACTAGCAACTGGCACTTATGGTACACAAGACAATATAGCAAAGTTAACAGATGCTAAAAATATGTTAAATATAAATAAGGCAAAAATCGATAGTACATCTGCTTCATTTGGACCATTTGTATAAGGAGAATATTATGCCAGGAATAGCTAGATTAACAGATATATTCGTTGGAGTGTGTGCTTGTCATCCACCACTTCCACCAATTCCTATGGGAGGAACAATTGTTACAGCTAGTGGAAATACAACTGCCAACCGTTTAGGAGTAGCAAGAATAACAGATATTGTTGTTGGATACTGTGGGCATATTGGACTAATCGTCAGTGCAAGTGGAGACATCAAAGTAAACGATCTTGGAATGGCTAGAGTTGGAGATGCTGTTGTTGGGTGTCTAACGGGAATTATCAGCACTGGAAGTGGAGATTCGTTGGGAAATAGTTGATGTAAAGGGAATATGTAAATGCATCAATCATCTTTAAATGAAATGAAGAAATTTTTTGAGAAATATATTTATTCAAATTATAAATCAACAGATACTATTTTAGATATCGGAAGCGTAGACATTAACGGATCATATAGAAATCTACTTCCACCAGATTGGTCATATAAAGGATTAGATCTTCAAACAGGAAAAAATGTTGACATAGTTGCTACATCTCTTTATGAATATCCCATTGAAGATAATACGTATAGGATTGTTATATCTGGACAATGTATAGAACATGTACAAGATCCGCATAAGTGGATCAAAGAAGTAACAAGAGTAACACAAAAAGCCGGCATATTGTGTCTGATTGCCCCAACTTCTTGGGTTGAACATCGACACCCGGTTGATTGTTGGAGAATTCTTCCAGATGGTATAAAGTTCTTATTCGATCTTGCCGGTATAAAACCAATAGAAGTGTATCATAACGCTCCAGAACATGACTGTATAGGAATAGGAATAAAACTATAATAACAGATAAATATACCAACATAAAAAGGAGTACATCAAAAAACATGGGAATGTTTGATAATATAAAATGCTCGTATAAATTACCTATTGAAAAAGATTTTTCAAAAGAAGTATTTCAAACAAAGAATACTCCGGCACAATGGTTAGATCATTATGAAATTAGAGAAGATGGAACATTATGGCATGAAAATTATGACACTGAGGATCAAAGTGATCCAAATGAAATTGGATTTAAAAGATTTTCAGGATGTTGTACAAAAGTTAATAAACGATGGGAATTTGTGAAAGATTTTATTGGAGAAATTCGATTTTACACTACTTATAATTCTGATAAATGCTGTATTGAATTCTCAAGTTATTTCGTAAATGGCATATTAAAAGAGTTGCACTTAATCAGAGACGAGGAACTGTACGAATGAGTAGTCAATATGTTCATACAACCGGTGACGTTATTGAGCCAAATCAATTAAAATTAATAGATAAATATGTGAATAATTATTTGTTTAGTTTAATTGCTGGATTGCGGCAAGGTTCTTTTGGATTTGACACTTTGCATCGAATTACTCAAGAAATTATTGAGTATAAAAAGGTACTAGGCAATGATAGAAAATTCTTTATAGATTCGGGAGGTTATAGCATTATAGCTGGGGACGTATCTCCTAGAGATATTTCAAAATTTATTGAATGTTATAATTTATTCTTGGATAGGGATGCTCCAGACAATTGTGATTATATTTTTAGTCTCGACATCCCTATCTTCCTCAAATATAAGGAATTTAATACATCTAAATATATTTATGAAATGAATTTAAAATCAATTCAAGAGTCTAAAAAGGTTCTTTTAAAGAATAAAGAATTATTTGATAAGTTCATATATGTTTGGCAGTTTAAGCTCCATAAACAAAATGTCCTTTGGAAGAAGATTTATGACGATGAATTGCGGCAAGAATCGGAACTAAGACATTTTGCGATAGGAGGACTTGTTTCTCTTAGAGGAATTACAGGAATTAAATTTAGTCCTTTTATAGGTCCAGCCTTTCGATGTTTGAAATTAATTAGTGATAAAAATTTAAATAAGGAAAGTATACTTCATATTCTTGGAGTATATCATCTTCATGATCGAGTTGCATTACCTTTTCTACATAAATTATTTAATCAATATTATCTGAAAGATAAAAATTGTTCAGTACAAGTTACATATGATACAGTAAATTATGCTCTTTCCGGACTATATAAATTACGTGAACAAATTATATTTGTTCCAGAAGGGGATGATTATATTTGTGATTTTTCATATAATTTATATGATAAGATCGATAGAATAATTGAAGATCCTGGTGTCCTAGAGATTATCCGACAAGATTTAACAAAAATCATTGCAGGAGAACAAGTAAATGATACCAGAATTTCAAGCTTGTTAAATGTTATTACACAAACAACTATTGATAAAATCATCAATGATACTTTGGACAAATATAATGTTGTTGACATGTTTGTCGAATGTAAAAATTTTAATAAGTTCAAGAATAAGATCTTGCCGATATTAATGGATCTTGAAAAGAAATACCCATTAGTTTTTGGTAATCGAACAGCAAAAAATTTATTAAATTGGCAATATATTTATGCGTTTCATGATGCTTACATGACTCAATCTGAAGAAAAAATAGAAAAGTTAATAGATCGTTTTATAGATCTTATTGATTTTCCATTTGACTACGAGAGTTAAAGGATATAAAAATAAATGAAGACAAAAATTCTAACGGAAGTATTTAATCTTAAAGAATTTCGACCATATCAATCAGAGATAATTGATGAAATTCTTAATAAAGATACAAAAGGAATTTTGGTTGTTATGCCAACAAGTGCAGGGAAGAGTCTGTTATATCAGATTCCTTCCCTGCTTCAAGATGGATTAACAATTGTGATTAGCCCTTTAATTAGTTTAATGAAAGATCAAATTGATGCTTTAAAATCAAAAGGCATTTCCGCAGAATTCTATAATTCGAGTTTATCAGATAACGAGAAACGAATTATTGAGAATAAATTAATTAAACAAGAAATAAAGATTCTTTATGTAGCTCCAGAGAGATTTAGTGATATAAAATTTACACAATTGTTAAAAATGACAAATAATATTGATTTATTTGCAGTTGATGAAAGTCATTGTATAAGTACGCAAGGTCATGATTTTCGTCCAAGCTATAGAATGTTAACTGAAGTTACAAACTATTTGAAACCCAAACAGATAGTAGCTTTAACAGCTACAGCTACAAAAAGAGTTCAAAAAGATATTTGTAAACAATTAAATATTGAAAATGCTAAGAAATATATAACTGGTTTTTACCGGCCAGATCTATCATTGATCGTTAAAACTTGTAATTCATCATCTAAAATAGATCATATTATAAAAAGAACTAGTCAATTTGTACACATGGGTCTAACGACTGGAATTATATATTCACCCACACGAAAATTAGCTGAAGATATTCATTATAAATTAACAAAAGAAAATATTAATACAACACTATATCATGCTGGATTATCGGATAGTGTTCGTGAAACCACTCAAACTAAATGGTTTAAAGATGGTGGAATTATTGTAGCCACAATTGCATTCGGTATGGGTATTGATAAACCAGATGTAAGATTTATTCTTCACGCTGGATTACCAGCAAGCTTAGAGAATTATTATCAAGAAATCGGAAGAGCTTCTCGCGATGGAAAGGGTGCAAAATGTGTCATATTTTTTGATCAGGGAAAAGACATTGATTTACAAAAATTCTTTATAGAAATGTCGTATCCCCCATCACAAGCTATTAGAGATTTCTGGGATTGGTGTTGTAATGAAGCTGATAAAAATAATATGATTTTAAAAACTCAGAAAGAGATGAGTAGTGAATGTAAGAGTTTTATGAAAGATTTTTACGTAGGTGGATGTGTAGCAAAATTACGTGAAAATGAATTCATAGAAACTATAGCTAATGGAAAATACAAAATTAATATAGATAAAGATCTTGATAAAGATTTTGATTTTGTAAAATTAGAAATTAATAGAAGAATTAGATTCGATACTCTTTATGAAATGTCTGATTTTGTAAATAATTCAAGATCTTGCCGGATGGTACAGATATTGAAATATTTTGAAGATAATTTGAATCTTAAA
>Ga0209719_1001834_pt1 | contig 24409 bp, 24 predicted proteins | sample AD_JPNAS2_MetaG_FD_184421 | JGI IMG/M metagenome (GOLD analysis project Ga0209719, IMG submission 184421) | Active sludge microbial communities of municipal wastewater-treating anaerobic digesters from Japan - AD_JPNAS2_MetaG (SPAdes) (version 2) | ecosystem: Engineered > Bioreactor > Anaerobic...
ACAGAAATCTCATTCTATATTTTGAAACTGAATCAATTGATGATGTTTTCACTAACCTCAGACAAAACAATATTGAATTTATTCATGAAATCGAAGAACAGCCATGGGCTCAAAGAGTTTTCAGATGTTATGACCCCGATAAATATATAGTTGAAATCGGCGAGAAAGTTGAAAGTACAATTATACGACTCCACAAACGACAGATGCCGGTTGATGATATTGCTAAACAGACATCCATTTCCGTTGATTATATTAAAACGGTTATAAACAGTAAATCTCAATTATGATGACAGCTTTCTGCTGTCATTTTTTCAAATAATCAGATTCAAATATTTCTTGTAAAATATTATTGCTGATAAATTATCGAATCAGAATTCGTTTAATTCACAGCACGTCTGCCGACGGCAGTATATTTAAGAATGCAAAGGATTTATCATTTTAATTCAGCAGGTTAAATAATGAAAAAAATAATATTTCTAAGTTTATTTTTTCTTTTCGGAGCAAAACCTGAAATAATTTATTACGGAATAATCAAAGGCGACAATGTCAGAATCAGATCTGATAAAAGTCTTTCATCAAAAGTTATAGGAGTCCTCAAAAAATTCGACACAATAACGATCATTGGAGATTCCAAGAAAGAATTTGAAATAGATGGACAATCGTATCTTTGGTATAATATCTCCTATAAAGGCAAAACGGGATGGGTTTATGGGAAGTTTGTGAATATTCTACCGACTGAACCGAAAGAAACTGAATACTATTTACAATCATTTGCAAACAACTTTACTCCTGCTTTTACTATAGATAATGATAATTACCATTCCCGTAATGATTATAAAAACAGTATTCCATCACGTAAGGATTTTTTTGTCAGCCTGAGAGAACCCGGCTATTTACATGTTAAGACCGAAATTTACGAAGAATTCTGCGTGGATACATTTAAACATGTTTATCAGTATAATGGAGATAAGTTTAAGCTTATCATGACCGGGGCCGATGCTTTTAAAATACACAAGAATTATATTTTTTACATTAGAACATTTTCGGAATTTAATAATGAAATTATATCCTCAATAAAAGTATATGACATGAACAAACCAGTTAAGAAAGACATAACTTCATCCTATGATTGTATTTTTGAAAAAGTCTTTGAAATGGAGGAAAACTCAAATAATGATATAAGTTTAGGTTTCGATTATGAAACTCTCACATTGCACGTCTATATGCATAAATTGGAACAGACTATATCTGTTTTAAAATTTAAGAATGGAGTTTTTCAGCCGTAAATACTTTAGACTTTAATTACTGATGTTAGTTATCGGAGATCCCCAATGAAAGACTTTCCTGAATTTATGAAAAACAGCAAAAATCATATAAGCACAAGTGAACAGAATACAGCCGACATTGACGGCTATTTTTACGAAGGTGCCGACGGTTCGCAAATGGCGTTCTGGACATGTTACTCTGATCGAATCTCTAAAAAGCATACTCATGATTTTGACGAATACTTGGTCTGTGTCAGCGGTCAGTATATTGCCTGCATTGGCGGAAAAGAATACATCTTGAATCCGGGTGATGAAATATATATTCCCAAGGGAACAGAGCAATGGGGAAAATGTAAAGCAGGTACAAGAACCATTCATGCGTTTGAATCCAGACGCATTCATAAAAAGACAAATGAATGAATCAATCAATTTTATGGCAATTCCGCCCTCACTCACTCCGCCTTGTAGTCGCTGTGGTTTTTCAGCTTCCATGTTATTATCAATAGAATAATCACAAGCGGTATTGCCGCTATGCTCACAAGGTCTCCTGTTGTTGCTTCCGCCATCCACGCGCGGTAGATGTTTCCGCCGTCAAGAAAGCTTGTAAAGAGTCCGTCATAGCCTTCAATTTTGTTATTATATTTCACCGACATTTCAGTTAATACCGGCGCGTAGTATGACGCGTAATACAGATTCGCGATTACAACGGGTATGCCTATCATTACCGAGCGGACTATGTTTCCTCTCGCCGCGGTGACTATTATCGCCGACGGCACCAGAAGATTCGTCAAATCTCCGATCGGTATGAAATTTATTTTAGGCAGAATAACGGCGAGAACGATTGATGCGGGCATCAGAAAAAGCGCAGTCACTAAAACTGCCGGAATGCCGAACAGTACTGCAACATCAAGTCCGATGTAACTTGTACCGATATGCGGAAAGTTTTTATTAATGAACTTTTTCATGCCTTCAGAAACAGGTATCAATGCCGAGCCCAATATTTCGCCCATCTTCGGCAGTATAAAAACAACAGCAGAAAAACTCACTGCAAGCGTCAAGAGTTCTCTGATCTCATATCCGCCCGCAATTCCGAGAAAGAGCCCTGTAACAAAACCTATTATCATTGGTTCTCCGGCAAGTCCGAGATTTTTTCTGATATGTTCGGGATCAGCTTTTACGGAACGCAGAAAAGGAATTTTTCCGATAATATAATCAGAAACAAGCGCTACCGGAAAATGAATAATTGCAGAGAGATGCGGAATACATATTCCCTTCATGCCGGATATTTTATTTACCAGCGGCGCGCTCCATTCAGCGAGTTTAAGCGTCAGAATAAAACTCATGGAAGAAATCGTTACGGCAAGTACTACTGAATTTGTCATAAACTGAATCAGCACAGCAAGAAAAATCACATGCCAGTAATTCCAGATGTCGATATTTACGGTTTTGGTTAATCGCGTCAGAAGCATGACAATATTAATAGCAATAAATATTACAAGCAGCAAGGGCGCCAGTTCATAAGTCCATGCTATTCGCGCAAGCGGAGGCCAGCCCGTATCAAGAACCGGCATATTCATTCCGGTCCGTGATATAAAAGCTTCTATCACGGGTTTGATTATTTTAACAAAAAAATCAAATGTCATAAATATTCCGATAAATCCGATTCCGAGAGTCAGAGCTGACCTGAGCGCAGTTGCAATTTTCATTCTGAAAATAAGCGCCATTATAAAAATAATCACCGGAAGCAGAACAAACGGCTGAAAGCTTAAAAAATATGTCAGAAATTTTTGTACAAGTTCCATCGGATTCACCCTTAATCCCTTATGCTTTGACTTATAATATATCAGTACAAATGAAATACTTCAAACTTCTATCATGATTTATGCAAAAATTAAAAAAGGCAATTATTCATTAAGTTCATTTATGCTTCATAATGATTTCATACTAATTTCATAATTGTCAGCAGAAATGAATTCAAGCATAATTCTTATTCTATTTGATTAAGAAAAGGAGACTATCATGAAATCTTTAAAACACTCTTGTCTTTGGTCATTAATCTGCATAATCAATTCCGCTTTCGGCTTTCTTTTTGCATTATCGCATGGTTTTTCTCAAATTCCAATGCAGTTTGGAATATTGGTTTTTCTCATTTTTTTTACACTATTTCCCCGAACACAAAGATATAAAACGATTAAAGATAATTCAATTTTATTCAGATCATTAATTATCGGATACATTATCAATTCCATACTTATTCCGGCACACTTTTTAATTGGTGCTTTTTCAGTAGATATTATTTCAACCGGCTCTTTAACTTTATCCAATTCATCAAACATCAGTTTAGCAACAACAAATTTCATCGAAACGTTTTTAATAACAATAACTATGGGATTATTACTGAATGTTATGGCTCTAATCATATCTGCATTCATATACTCTATTCAAAAAATCAGCATCAAGATATTTTGCGGGCAGAATATTTACAATACTCAGCAATAGAGGCAATGATATTATATTCCGGTAAGCATTCATTTATAATTGAAGGTAATAAAATGAAAAGATTATTCGATATAGCATTTTCTTTGATTGCATTGACTGTGTTCGCATTTCCCTCACTGTTAATTTCGACAGTTCTTGTAATCAGAGAAAAGCATCCGGTAATTTTCAAACAGAATAGAATAGGTTTAAATAAAAGAATATTCGCCATATACAAATTTCAAACAATGATAAACGAAGTTCCTACAAGAACTGGAAAATTTTTACGCAAAACCGGCTTAGACGAAATACCGCAGTTTATAAATGTTTTAAAAGGTGAAATGAGTATTGTCGGACCCAGAGCTTTAACCGACGATGATATCAAACGATTAAACTGGAACACCGAGACTTATTCATCACGATGGAAAGTTAAACCGGGCATATCAGGATTTGCGCAGATCTACGGCGGACAAAATAAGGAAACATCATGGTACTGGGATAAAAAATATATCAATCACTCAAACATTGCAATTGATTTCATAGTTGTTATAATTTCTTTTGCTATGAATTTAATCGGAAAACGCAGAGTGCGAAACATAATCTGGATAAAAAAGGACTTAAAATAAATGAAAGTTAAAATGATTCTGCCTTCACTTACTGAAGCAAAAAGCCCTTTTTTCAGACCAATTAAATACTCTTTATTTCCTCCGTTGGGGCTTGCAACACTGGCGGCATTTTTTGACGTAAATGATGAAATTGATTTACAGGATCAGCATGTCGAAAATTTAGATCTTAATGACTCTCCTGATCTCGTCATGATTCAAGTATACATTACCAATACTAAACGGGCATACTCAATAGCAAATCATTACAGAGCCAAAGGAGTTTTCGTCATCCTGGGAGGTCTGCATGTAACAGCACTGCCGGATGAAGCCGAAAAACATGCAGACACTATTTTTATAGGACCCGCAGAACAGACTTTACCTGCTTTCCTCGCAGATTTCAAAAATAAATGCACAAAAAAAAGATATGTTTCCGGAGAAGGACGGACAATACAAAATTTGCCGCCTGTTCGAAGAGACCTTATCAAAAGAAACAAGTATCTCGTTCCAAATTCTCTTGTCATATCAAGAGGATGTCCTCATCATTGCGGTTTCTGCTACAAGGATTCATTTTATAAAAACGGCATTTCTTTTTACACGCAAAGAGTTGACGAAATACTTCAGGAAATTTCACGTCTGAAAGGACGTCATTTATATTTTCTGGATGATCATTTATTTGGAAATCCAGGACTTGCCCGTGAACTTTTTGAAGGGATGAAAGGACTAAACAGAGTTTTTCAGGGAGCAGCGACTGTAAAGTCAGTCATAGAAGGAAATTTAATCGAAAAAGCAGCGCAGGCAGGCCTAAGAAGTATTTTCCTGGGATTTGAAACATTTTCTCCGGAAAATCTCAAGCAAAGCAATAAATTTCAGAATCTCAAATTAAATTATGAACTTGCAGTCAAAAGACTTCATAGTTTAGGCATTATGATTAACGGAAGTTTTGTGTTCGGATTTGACAATGACGATTCAGATGTTTTTAAAAGAACCGTCGACTGGGGCATAGAGAATTCTATAACTACAGCGACATATCATATTTTAACTCCATATCCAGGAACAAGTCTTTACGAATCAATGATGAATGAAGGACGTATAATAACAAACAACTGGGATCTCTATGATACCCGTCATGTAGTTTATAAAACAAAAGGATTAACTGCCGAACAACTCGAAGATGGTTATAATCAATCATATAGTGATTTTTACAAATGGAACAGCATTATTAAGTCATCTTTGTCTCATGATACTTTTAAACATATGATGAAACATCTATTATATTCGGCAGGATGGAAAAAACTTGAACCCGTATGGAAGTTCATAATAAACACAGGAGGATTGCAGAAAATGCTTCCTGTACTTGAAATGCTTCTATGCGAAGTTAAGGATAAAGCAGAGAAAGACAGATTTATTACTCAACAGGAATTAACATATGACTTAACGGATTATTGAAATACATATTTCACATACATCAAGGAGCGGAAGATTAAATTTAATTCCATTGTATTGACATATCTTTTAACCGCAGACATAATAGGTCGCAACATGTTTATTCTTTTTCCGGTATATACGGAATTCTGAAGTATTTTCTCTGTAATCCGGTTTACATTTTTTACTTCACGATTTTTAATGTACCTGATATCTTTATTAATGGTTGCATTATATTATTGAGACTGAATTATACGATTATTAATTATGAAAAGAATATTAAATACAATAACCAAATTGACCGAAGACATGAAAGGCGTCTGGGCCTTACTGAACAGCACCGCCGTTTATCTTGAGACCGGGCAAATGTTTGAAGAATACGAACTCATGTTTCAGATATGGAGAAAACTCCTTCTCATAAACCGCAATAACGCTGATGTTTTCAAAGAAGTCAGAGCAGACATCATTCTATTCAGAAAAGCATTGAGAAATGACGGACATGATCTCAGAATGTCCGGAAAAGATTTAAGGATCACCGGATTTAAAAGTGATGACTGTATTAAGTACGGATACAAACGCGCAGTAATTTATATCGGACCAAAAAGAATAAGTTATCTTACCGGTCAGCAAAATCATATAGATCTTGCCGAACATTTTTTCCGACTGCACGAACACACAGATGAAAAAAGCTATGACAACCTCCATTACATCTGGTTCAGATGGCATGAGAATTGTCTTGAAATAGCAGGTTCTGATACTGAAACAAAAGAGCATTTTGAAACTTTAACCAATATAATAAAAAGAAAAAAAATGATCGTTCTCAGCATGCTGAAAGATATTGATTAAAATATCAAAGGATACTGAATGAATAAACTCATATCTCTAACATCAATCCTATTTATTTGTGCTGTTGTATTGAACTCAGCATCGTGCAAAAACACCCAGGCAGGAAATCCTAATGGTAAACCTGTTCAGTTTCGATTAGTAAAAGATAAAATCAACAGTGAAAATTACAGCCAGGAAGATCAATTAATAGAATCTCTTGAAGATGCAGTTCTTCTTTGCGAAAAAGATATTGCTGAAGTTTTCTCCAAAACAGATTACATGGGACGCCCTGCAATGATGATAAATTTAACACCTGACGGAGCCAGGATTTTTGCCGATATCACTGCGAATAACATCGGACGTAATCTCGCAATAGTATTTGAAGGAAAAATCATTCTTTCTGCACGGATAATGACACAAATCAATAGCGGAGATATAATGGTTTCGGGATCATTTTCACAGAAAGAAATAGACGATATGGTTAAAAATATAAGCGGAAACTGATTCTGCATAAGCTTAAAACTGATTTAAAACTATTTGATTTTTATCAGCTTAAGTATTAAGATGACTTGATTGTGAGGGATATTATGAAATACTTATTATTATCTGTAATTTTGACCGTTGCTGTCTTTTCTTCATGCACGAAAAAGGAAGAAGAATTCGCGGTTGCAGTTTCGTTTGTAATCGGTGATGTATCCCGTAACGGGGTTCAGCTTGCAATCGGCGAAGAAATTCTCGAAGGGGATATCGTTACCACCGGAAGTTCCTCTTCCTGTGATGTCAAGAGCGGCGGCTCCATTATCAGAATTAAGGAAAAATCCGTAATGAAATTCAGCAAAATGAATTTCTCAGACGGAAACGAGAATACTGTTTTTGCTCTCGATCAGGGCAAACTCTTGTGCAAACCCAAAAAACTCCTTAAAGATGATTCCTTCATTGTTAAGACTCCGACTGCCGTTGCCGCCGTGCGCGGAACCCAGTTTACTGTTGAAACCGATATAAAAAAGACAACCCGCATCAATGTTTATGACGGAAAAGTAAAAGTTGCAAGAAGGGCTCCTTCTCTTGATGATAAAATCGATGAAATTATGGAAAACATTTCTCCTCTTGAAGAAAAAGAAAGCGCTGTTATTACGAAAGAAGAAGCAGACAAGGCTGAACAGGCCGTCTCTGACGGACTTAAATCTGCACAGGCAAAAGACGTTATAGCCAAAAACATTTCGGCTCTTGCAATCGGAACAAAAGACATTAAAAAATTTGCGGTTGCCGATTTTGCCTATGATAAATCCGAGCTGATAAAAGTAGAAAACAAACCTGTTACAGTTGTTGCGGCGATAAAAAAGGCAATTACACTCAGCAAGCCCGCCGATGCTGCAGGAAGAGTATATCTGACCGACAAAGATATTTATATTATTAAAAAAGGCCGCGTAGAATGGGAAGGCGAATTATCATCACAACCTGTTAAAAAATCAGGAAAAGTATTTATAGCATCAAAAGAGAGAATTGTTGCAATGGATGACAATGGAGTTCTTCTTTGGGAGAAAACTATTGAATCAGACGGCAATCTCACGGAAGAAGGAAACAATTTAACTCTAACAATCAAAGGTAAAAAACGCGAAATCAATCCGGATAACGGAAAACTGAAATAATATACCGGCAGTTTGTCTTATCCTCAAACTGCTATAATATCTTCCCTGGATTCAGAAGATTATACGGATCAAAAGCCGTTTTTATGTTACGCATCAATTCAATCTCATCAGTGGAATACATAAGTTTCATGTATTCCTTTCTTGTATAACCTACACCGTGTTCACCGGTAATCACTCCGCCCATTTCTATTGCATAACTATAAATCATCCGGCGGATTTCGGGCTTCATTTTATTCCATTCAATATCATCCATGCCGCCCTTTAAAATATTGATGTGAATATTTCCATCACCTGCATGTCCGAAAAAAACAGCACGAATCCCCAATTCGCGAAGAGAAGAATTTACTTTTCTTATAAATCCTGCAATTGCCGCGCGTGGCAGTGCGGGATCCTCTGCAAAAAATACAGGCGATTCTTTTTCAATAGATGTTCTGATTTTTCTGCGCGAATTCCAAATCTTTTCTTTCGAAGTTTCGTCATCCGCACGGACAAAATCATCAGCGTTTGATTTCAATATCTCAGAAAGAAGACCGAATTGATATTCGAGATCAGCAGTGTTCATTGAATCAAGCCTTATCAGAAGGAGAGCTCCCGCGTCAGGAAAGTAAACATCATCAGGAAAATGCCTTGCGACAAATGAAGCCGCGCTTTTATCAATAAATTCAAGCGCTGCGGGAGATATTTTCCCAAGTAGAATTTTATTAACGCATGAAACCGCTGATTCAATTGAATTAAATGATGCGAGAATATCACAAGAAAACTGAGGTGCTGGTATAAGTTTCAAAATCAGTTTTGTAACAAATGCAAGAGTACCCTCACTGCCGACAATCAGCTGACCAAGAGAGAACCCTGCAGAGTTCTTAACAGTCTTAGCTCCCCAATGCATTTTTTTGCCGTCGGCAGTTACGAATTCCATTCCGAGAACATAATCCTTGGTTGTACCGTATTTTACTGCATGCGGACCTCCGGCACTCACGGCAACATTGCCCCCTATTGAGCATTCATTAAGTGAAGCGGGATCCGGCGGATAAAACAGTTTTTTTTCTGAAGCGGCTTTATTTATTTCCGCAGTGATGACTCCAGGCTCTACGGTAATTGTCATATTATTTTCATCGAGTTCAATTATCCGGTTCATTTTTGCAAACGAAACAACTACTCCGTCAAAAGGAACAGCACCTCCGGTAACTCCTGTTCCGCCCCCTCTCGCAAATAAAGGAATTTTTTGCACAAATAACATCTTTAATGCTTCTGACAGTTCATCAGCATCACCGGGCACAATCGTAAACAATGCTTTTCCGGTGAGCGAAGGAGTTTTATCTTTTTCGTATTCAGAAACATCTGACAAAACTTCAACACCGAGCGATTGAATTTTCTTTATAAGTTCATCAATATTCTCAATATTCATAAATTAATGATTGCCCACGAATACTTTCTGTCAAATAAATAAATCAGATTTAATTAAATCACAAATACTTCTTGATTGACCTTGCGATATATATTAAACGGATTCATGCAGCAAAAACAATATAAAATATACGAAGCTTCTGAGGCAGACTGCATCGAAATACTTGTTCTTCAAAAACTATGCTATCACCAGGAAGCTGAAATTTATAATGATTTCTCTATTCAGCCTCTCTCGCAGACAGATCAGGAATTGAAAGACGAATTCACTAAATGCATCTTTCTAAAATGCTTATGCGATCAAAGTATTATCGGATCAGTACGGGCATTTGAAACTGATAAAACATGCTTCATCGGCAAATTGATAGTTCATCCTGAATATCAAAATATCGGTATCGGAAGAGAGCTGATGAATCAAATCGAATATAAATTCTCAAACTCCGCAAGATTTGAACTTTTTACAGGCTCAGAAAGCATCAAAAATATCAGCCTATACCAAAAACTCGGCTACAATATTTTTAAAAGAGAAAAACTCAAACCGTCATTAGAATTGGTGTTTCTTGAAAAAATCAATTCAGGTTTATAAGATTATTTTATTGACGCTTTAACGTTTTATTCTGATTACTTCCATAACAATAATTATTTCAGAGGAAAACATGCAGAAATATATCGATAAAATAAACACGCTGATTGAATCTTTTCCTTACATAAAAGAATTTTACGGAAAGACATTTGTCATCAAATACGGCGGCAACGCAATGATTGACGAAAACCTCAAAAAGCAATTCGCAAAAGACATGGTTCTTTTGAAGTATGTCGGAATAAATCCCGTAATAGTTCACGGCGGCGGACCGCAAATCGATTCAATTTTAAAAAAAGTCGGCAAAGAATCACGTTTCGAAAAAGGACTCCGCGTAACAGACGAAGAAACGATGTATTATGTTGAAATGGTTCTCACAGGTCATGTAAACAAAGAAATCGTCAACAACATCAGTCTCGCCGGAGGAAAAGCAGTCGGACTCGCAGGCAAGGACGGCAATCTCATTCTTGCGGAAAAACTTTATCACGAAGAAAACGGCGAAAAAACCGACATCGGACTGGTTGGTGATGTAAAAAATATTAACACCGGAATCGTCTCTGCTCTTGAAAGCGAAAGATATATACCGGTTATCGCTCCTGTCGGGGTTGACGAAAAAGGAAATACCTACAATATTAATGCCGACACAGTCGCAGGAAAAGTAGCCGAAGCTCTGAAAGCAGAAAAACTTATTCTGCTGACCGACATCGAAGGCGTTAAATGCGAAGGGAAACTTCAGAGTTCACTGACCATAAGCGACGTAAAAAAATATATCTCTGAAGGCATCATATCAAAAGGAATGATACCGAAAACTGAATGCTGCATCAGCGCTCTTAACGGCGGCACAGGCAAAACCCATATAATAGACGGCAGAGTAGAACACGCAGTCCTTCTTGAAATTTTTACCGATGCCGGAATAGGAACCGAAATTATAAGATGACCGGATATTATAGATATTTCTGTTCGTCGGAAAAGGCTTTCTTTATCGAGCCGACAAGTTCAGAGGGATCATACGGTTTTATTATATAATCCGAAAAAACAGTTTTCTGTGCACGCATTTTAACTTTCGGGTTATTATAACTCGTTATATAGATGACCCGCGGATGGGAATTACCGTTTTTTATCCGTTCAACCGTTTCTATTCCGTCAATATCGCCGCCTAAGTTAATATCCATCAGAAGAAGATCCGGCAGACTTTGCTCGCATTTCCGCAACGTTTCTCCGGGCGAAAAAGCCGTATCCACATTTGTGAAGCCGTTTAATGCAAGGTTTGTTTTTAAATCCAGGGCTATCAAAGCTTCATCTTCAACAATGAGAATTCTCCGTGAAGAACACATTGTAGCCTCCTATGCTTTAAGACATAATATCAGCAGGAGGATGTAAAGTCAACACTGCATTAGTTTTTTTTAAGTTCGTCTTTGTTGACTTCAATGAACGCAGTAATCTTTTCTATCTCTTTCTGGAAGGAAGCTTTCGTTATCTGAAGATTTACAGTGAGAGTTTCCATATAACCGACTTCATGACCGCAAAGTTCTCCGTCAAAAAGACACATAAAGAGTGCGGCATCCATCGCTATAATTGATTCATTATCATTTTTTTTCAGAAGCTGGCATGACTTTGCCACCTCTTCAACAATACGTCCCTGTGATGCAGCAGATTTAATTTCAGCAAGAGTCTCATCTGCAAGACGGCGGATCTTCTCAACAGTCATATCTCTGAATAAATCAAAATGGATCAACGCTTTAGAAAGAACAGATACATCTGTCTTTTCGAGAATAGCTCCGTCTGACGCAGTCGCCGCGATAGCAATTTTAATTACAGCTTTTTTGACTTTGCTTAATCTGAACATAAGGTCTCCGTTTTGACCAGAAGGTAAACCGTTCAGAAATTCACGCAAGAAAAAATCTTGAATACACTTATTTTTCGGAGGAGGTTTCTTTTGAAAAGAACACTATGCCGGCTCTGTCAATATGTTCTCTTAGGCTGTTGTTTTTAATATCATCATAGATGCGGATATCCGCAAGATAAGGGAAATCAGACTCATCGATTTCATCAATCATACGAGAAACAGTCGCATCATTGATTTCATTACAATCTCTAATAACTATATCAATATCGCTTCTATCTGTAAAATCACCCTTCGCCCGTGAACCATATACCACAACCGAACCTGATTTAACATAATTTCCGATGATATCTAACAGAATACGATAGTTCTTATCACTCAGTCCAAAATTCAAATTGAATTCCTTTCATCAAGAAAATACATGAAGAGTTCATCTAAACACGGATAATAAACACTTTTGAGTCTGATTAAAAGCGGATCCAGCTTCAAAAAGTCATAAGTATGACTCATAATATTTCTGTCATTAGTCATGTCGATCCAGTCTTCAACTCTATCGATATACTTACTCTGATATGCCGTTTTGAAAACATACTTCGGCGATACCTTATCGATATTCAATCCGTCATCAATCATCTTGTCCTTGAGGGTTTTCCACGCAAGTTCAAAAGTATACTCAAACCTCTGAATGATACCTTCTTTTACTATAGATTCAAGACTGCAAATATCATCCGTTGAATCAAGTATTTCTCTAAGCAAAACAAAAGCTTTGCTGAAATTATCAAAGCGCTGAATCCACCTTATATCTTCTTTCACTGCATCTCCCGCATTTATCCGATGAAGCTTAATATAAATATTCTTTTTGTCAACATGTAACTATGCTTTTAATTCTGATATTATCGCTTCATGAATAAGCTTGCTTAACTCAACAATACGGTAAGGCTTCTGAATAAATCCTATTGTGCCAATGCCTCGTATATCGCCTGCAACAGCCTCCGGGCTGAAACCGGATGAGAATATAACCTTAACCGATTTATCAATTTTCTTCAACCGTTCAAAAGTTTCCTTTCCGCTGATTTTAGGCATAACCATATCGAGAATAACTAAATCAATTTTTTCATTTTCCGACTTATAAATCTTCAGAGCTTCTTCCCCGTCCTGAGCCAGCAGAACTTCGTAACCCATTGAAGACAGCATTCCATATGCGGTATTTCTAATTACAGATTCATCATCCACAACCATTATACGCCCTTTACCTGGAATTATTATACTTTCATTTTTTTCCTTTTCATAATTTCTTTCAGAATCAAGAGGCAAATAAAGCCTGAATACCGTACCGACGTTTTCTTCGCTATAGACTCTTATAAATCCTCTGTGCTCTTTGACTGTTCCGTATACCGCTGCAAGTCCAAGCCCTGTCCCCTTGCCGACCGGTTTTGTAGTAAAAAACGGATCAAATATTTTCGGAAGATTCTCACGGCTGATGCCGGAACCTGTATCAGAAACATCAATTTCAAGATAAAGTCCCTTATCTGCATGCGGATATTTCTTCAAGAACTCATCATCAAGATATGCTTCTCTGGTAGCGATAGTAATCGAGCCGCCGTCCGGCATAGCATCTTTCGCATTAATCGCGAGATTCAAAAGAGCATTCTGAATAAGTGTGGGGTCTCCGGTAATTTTAAATCTTTCTGCCAAAAGTGATTCTTTAATTATTATGCGTTTATCAATACTTCTTTTCAAAAGCATGATTACAGACGAAATACATTCATGAATATCTATGACACTTGAAATTATTTTTCCGCGGCGCGAAAAGGCAAGAAGCTTCGAAGTCAGTTCAGAAGCTCTTTCAGCGGCATTGATTATTATATTTATATATTCACGCACTTCGCTGTCAAGATTCTGATTCATGCCTATTACTTCAGCACTTCCGAGAATTCCCGAAAGCATATTGTTGAAGTCGTGCGCAATTCCGCATGCAAGCTGACCTACGGTATCCATTTTCTGTGATTGAGCCAACTGTTCCTGAAGAGCCTTCTCCTCCGTAATGTCAAAAATCATAGAGACAAAACATTTTTCACCGTCAAAAACAATCGGCACAATTGAATAAACAAGATCCTTGCGTGCACCTGATTTCGAAGTTATTTGAAAGTTTATTTTTTCTATTTCATGCGGTTTATATGTTTCAGTTGAAAATTTCTTTTTTAGTTTTTCATATTCTTCCGGTACAGGAAACAAAAGATCACGATATGATTTACCCGTAAGTTCAGACGAAGATAAAGATGCAAGCGTTTCAAAAGCGGGATTCACTTTTAGAATTACATCATCCGATATTCTTATGATCACTATTGAAAACGGACTGATATTGAAAATTGCCTCAAACTGTTCTTCTTTGGTTCTGACTTTGTTTATACTTTCAGTAAGAGCATTTTGCGTTTTTTCAGCATTAATTTTGGAGCGGACAATTGCGATTGAAAACAAGAGTGAAAGAATAAAAAAAGCAACAGCGAGAATTATTCCGATAAGCACAATATCAAAAAGAAGACGGTCAATATCCCCCTGAATATCATCAATAAATACTCCATTGCCTATTATCCATCCCCATGGTTCATAATATGACAGATAGCTCATCTTCTTCCCGTAAGAAGCTGAAGTATCATTATACCAGTCATAAATGATTGACTTATTTTTCTTATCAAGAACAATGCCGTCAGTCATTGTCATGACCTTACGCAAAGCCTCCGAGTACATCGGATCTACATTTTCCGGCGTCTTGTTTTCTAAAGCCGTTATCGGATGTGAAATTACGATTGATTTATCATTCTGAACCCAGAAATAACCCGTGCTTTCCGTACCGTACTTTATTTGTCTTATTCTCTCAAGCGCGGTCTTCTGCGCAGTTACAACGTCTCTTTTTCCTTCTTCAACAAGCTTATTCTGTACGTCGATTACGCTTAACGCAACTTCAGAAAGATTTTTAATCTGAATTTCGCGCTGTGAAATATACTGAGATCGGGCTTTAGGAATAATAAAAAAGAAAACTGTTATTATAAAAACAATTAAAAGAAATAGAGAGGGCAGAACCATCTGCCCGAATTTTCTCCACAGAAGCCGTGAAGTCCACATTGATTTAAGTCCGGCTTTTCCCATTGAGAAGAAACTCCCTTTATGATTTTATCATGCGGGGCTCTCAATGTCCAGAAAAAATTAAACGCTTTTCGGACGGACCTTTATGTAATCATTCAAAACTGCGTCCCAGCTCCGCGGAATAAAAGAGAATTCATTTTTAATTTTTTCTTTTGAAAGAACTGAATACTTCGGACGTTCTGTTTTAGTCGGATATTCACTGCTTGAGACAGGATTAATAGGAATTTTTTTACTAATCAAGCCGGCATCAAAAGCATATTCCTGTATGGCGCAGGCAAAATCAAACCATGTCGTTTCGCCTTCATCTGTGCAGTGATATATTCCGTATTTGTCAGAATCTGTCTGAATGATTGTCATCAGCAACGAAGCAAGAGTACCAGCCCATGTCGGAGTTCCTTTCTGATCGACTACTACATTAAGAGAATCTTTTTCAGCAAAAAGACGCAGCATTGTGTGAACGAAATTATTTCCGTTTTTTCCGTAAAGCCATGCTGTTCTTATAATGAAATATTTATCTGTCTTTTCAGCAACAAAATCCTCTCCGGCAGATTTTGTTCTGCCATAGGCTCCGAGCGGCTGTTTCGCATCGCTTTCTTTGTAAGGAGAATTTCCCTTTCCGTTAAAAACATAATCAGTTGAAATATGAATCAGTTTCGCTCCGATTAGAGATGCCGTTTGCGCAATATTAGCCGCTCCTGAAGCGTTTATTGAATATGCTTTAGGTTCTTCTTCTTCACTTTTATCGACATTGGTATATGCCGAACAGTTGATAATCCATTTTATGTTTTTGTCTTTCGCGAATTCTGCAAGAGCCGAAATATCCGTAATATCGCATTCAATATCAGTTCCTATAAACGGAATCTTGTTCTTTTGAAACAATTCTGAAACTTCGCGGCCGAGCATTCCATTACATCCGATAATCCATATCATCAGAAAAGCCCCCTTGATGAAGAAAGTCCCGGAAGAATTTTATCCTTGTCGGAAACAAGAACATCATCGCAAGGCCATTCAATTTTGAGATCAGAATCATTCCATATAATTCCGCCTTCGCTTTCTTTATTATATTCAGCAGTACATTTATACAGAAATTCCGCCGTATCACTTAACGTAACAAAACCATGAGCAAATCCCGGCGGAAGATAAAACATCGTTCTTTCAACATCATCGAGTTTTATACCGAACCATTTTCCAAAAGTCGCTGATTTCTCACGAAGATCAACCGCAACATCCCACACACAGCCGCGCGTAACGCGGACAAGCTTGCCCTGAGCAAACGGATTCTTCTGATAATGAAGTCCGCGGAGAACACCTTTGACAGAAGATGAATGATTATCCTGAACAAATTTTTCATTTATTCCGGCGGAGACAAAATCTGATTCCTTATATGTTTCTACAAAAAAGCCGCGTCCGTCCGGAAACACCCTCGGCTTTATAACAGTCAATCCTTCAATCGGAGTCTTTTCAAAAATAAAAGGCATAAATCCTCCAGCCTATTTGCAGCCGGTTTTACCTTCAGCCTCGCAGATAATGCGGGCAAGATATTCGCCGTATGTAGATTTCTTTGTTTTCTCGGAAACTTTTCTTAATCCTTCGAAATCGATATATTTCATTCTGAATGCGATTTCTTCAAGACACGCGACCTTGAGCCCCTGACGGTCTTCGATGGCTTTTATAAAAGAGCCTGCCTCTGCAAGCGAATCATGAGTTCCTGTATCAAGCCATGCGTAACCGCGTCCCATACTCTGAACAGAAAGCTTTCCGCGTTTTAAATATTCTTTATTTACATCAGTAATTTCAAGCTCGCCTCTCGGTGAAGGCTTGATATTTTCTGCTATTGAAACAACAGAATTATCATAAAAATACAGCCCGACTACCGCATAGTGAGATTTGGGCTTCTCCGGTTTTTCTTCAAGTGAAACAACCTTTCCGTTTTTATCAAATTCAACAACGCCGTAGCGCTCGGGATCGTTCACATAATAACCGAATACTACAGCACCGTCATCAGTCTTCGCGGCAGTCTGAAGCATATCGGACAAACCGTGCCCGTAAAAAATATTATCACCAAGAACCAGCGCAACAGAATCGTTTCCTATAAATTCTTTTCCGATAATGAAGGCCTGCGCCAAACCGCCCGGATATTCCTGAATCTTGTATGAAAGCTTGAGTCCCATATCGGAACCGTCGCCGAGCAATTCTTCAAATTTAGGAGTATCATACGGAGTCGAAATTATCAGTATTTCTTTTATACCCGAAAGCATCAAGGTTGAAAGCGGATAGTATATAAGCGGTTTGTCATAAACCGGAAGAAGCTGTTTGCATACAACCTTTGTAACCGGATACAGCCTTGTGCCGAATCCGCCGGCAAGAATTATTCCTTTCATTTAATATATTCCCCTTGCGGTTTTTTTAATAATCATAGCAGAACAAATTGTCAAGCCATGGATTTTGCATATAATGGCTATATCGTATCCGCTTGTCAATCATTTGTCATTTGGATGCAGGCGTTATTTGTGCCCAACAATATCATCCTTGTCCTTTGACATAACGCTCAAGTTCCTTGATCTGGCGACCGACACTTTGATATTTTTTCATCAAATCTTTTCTTTGTTCAATCTCAGATTTAATTACGGCAATTTTGTCTCCGTTTATTTCATTAAACAATCCCAGATAAAGCGAAACAACCTTACCGCGTTCATCCCGGTATGATTGATATAAATACTTTCTCATCCCGCGTTTTTTAACAATAAGACTACCCTTCGGAAGAACCTTTATCTTTGATATATAGTTTTTCCGAAGTGCACGCAAACGGTTATATTCTTCCCGAAGAATTCCTTTTATTACACTCATAAATCAAATAATAGGCAAAAAAATCCGGAAGTCAAGCATTTATGCCCAACATTTGTCAATTTTCCAGCATTTGTTGGGCATAAGCCTATTCATACATTTCAGAACCTGAAATATATGAAAGGATTATACGTGGAGGAAGCTATTGATGCGGCAGAAAGAATAAAAATGATTAAAAGGAATAAATTTAATCCGGCTAAAGCTATTTTCCTTTCAGGCTTAACAGACAGAATATTTCTGAATAATGGGAAAGCACAAAGTATTCCAAATGCAAAAGCGATTATTTCAATTGTATCAACATAATAAGGGAGCTCAAACACAATCTTATGGTCTGAAACCAAACCGAACATATTTCTAATATAACTCACAGCATAAGAAAGACTATCAGCACGGAAAATTACCCAACCAATAATAAATGCTATAATCACATAGAAATGACATAAGATCTGCTTAATGAAAGAACCGTAAGATTTATTGATTCCTATACGGCGCTCTATAATCATAAAAAGACCGTGCCACAGTCCCCACACTACAAAACTCCAGCTTGCACCGTGCCAAAGTCCGGTTACGAAAAATACAATTAAAAGATTAATATATGTCCGAACAGAAGACTTTCTGTTTCCGCCAAGCGGGATATAGAGATATTCTTTAAACCATGTAGAAAGAGATATATGCCATCTTCTCCAGAACTCCGTGATTGATCTTGAAATATAAGGATAATTAAAGTTTTCCATGAAGCGGAAACCGAAAATCATACCAAGCCCGATTGCCATGTCCGAATAGCCGCTGAAATCATAATAAAGCTGAAGTGAATACGCAAGCGCGCCGATCCATGATGTCAGAATTCCAAATTGCTCAACAGGCTGGGAAAATATTTTATCAGCCACAGCTCCGAGAGTATTGGCAATAAGGACCTTTTTAGCCAGACCTAAAATAAAACGCTTAATGCCGTATGATACTTTCTCGAAATTAACGGTTCGTACATCAATTTCTTTGTTAACATCGTGATACTTTACAATCGGACCGGCTACAAGCTGAGGAAAAAGCGAAATATAAAGAGAGAGTTTATAAATATCTTTCTGCGCAGGCACTTCTTCTCTATAAACATCAATTAAATAAGACATCGCCTGAAACGTATAAAAAGAAATACCGATTGGCATAACCACTTTAATGAAACTGACATCTGCCGAGAAAATGCTGTTATAATTTTCTATTAAGAAATTGAAATATTTGAAGTAAATCAGAAAAGACAGATTCAGAATTACCGTAATCAATAAAATTACTTTCTTTGAGCTTCTGTGTTTATCTAAAAGAATTGCTCCGGTATAATTTACAAGAATTGTAAGTATCATTATCGCGAGATAGTCAATTCCGCCCCATGCATAAAAAATGAAACTTGCAATCAAAAGCACATAATTTCGTATGGACTGCTTCGCGAAAAAATAGACAATACATACAACAGGAAGAAACAGCCCCAAAAATGTCATCGATGAAAACAGCATTTAATTACTCCTTGAATCATCTGGAAAACTTAATGGCATAGCACTGATAATAGGAAGATATCGTTCAACAATCTCAAAAACAATAATATCAAAATTTTCTTTCATAAAACCAAGATCCTGTTTATTCAAATCATATCTACGGAAAAAAGATCTTTCAAATGTATTCGCAATATAAGGTCGCATATCTGTTGCAAATGAATCTCTAAAAAAAAATATACTATGCTTACCTTTTTTAGTATAATAATATTCATCATCTTTTTCCATACCTTCCATACTATTCTTCTCGTAATCTACTCTAAGTTCCGGGTACTGTACCATTTTACTATAATTAAAAAGACCGTTTTTTATCATCAAATCTCCGTAACCACTCCAGCATCCGGCAACTTTTGTAATTTTCATATTTTTTAAATCAAGAACTTCCATATTATAATTCTCATTTACAGCTTTCATCAGTTCAGAATATCCGATATAAGATCCGAACGGACTCCAATGAGTATCATTCATATAATAAAGCAAATGATCTGTTTTATGTTTTTTAAGTTCTGAATAAGGATAAATTGTCTTAACTTTCGTATTCTCATTCAGGTAAGAAATAAGCTGATTAGCCCTGCTTTTATCATCAGGATTGACTTTGTTAATAAAATCCGGATAGAATTCCCCATAAATTTTGTTCTTATCAGGACATATCAAAAAATAAAACTTCTTATTATTATTATCGCACCATTCTTGAATAGATGACAGATAATCCGCAATATACAGAAGATCATTATCGGAAAATAAGTGAATATTTGCATAATTCTCGACACTGCTGTCTCCCTTGTAAAACATCCAATGATCTTTTCCTGCAAAAGCCTTTACATTTTCCAACTTTCTATTAAAAATATTTTTTAATGAATCATTTATTGTTATCAGCTCTTTCCTTCCCAAAAAGCGGTCATTGAACCATAAATCAAAATTTTTACCGAAGCTGTTATTTATTTTTCCTTCTTTAGTGAATGGATCATATACAGCAAGCATGCGGTTTTCGGACATTGACTTTTCATCTTGACTGATTTTCAATGCGGGAGTCAGCACAAGCGCGAAAAAAGCACATACAAACACAATTTCCAGTCTCGAATGATTTTCCGCGATTTTAAACCGGGCAAGATAATTAATCAGTTTCCAGAAAATTAAAACAGATAAAGATAAAATAATAATAAATATTCTATAATGAATTTTTAAATGAGCAGGAAACTCAAAGTTATCACGAATAACAAGCTCTGCATTCTTATTAGCCTGAACTGTACTCAATGCACCGTTTTTTCGAATACAAAACCATTTGACGCCCTTGCAATCTCGGCCAAATTTTCAATGCTCAGTTTTGTCTTTCCTTTAAGCATAAATTCACTGAGTTTAATTCTGTTTGGAATATCAGATAATTCTATTTTAAGACCGTATATTATATCTAAAGGTATTGAAACAGTTATATCATTCGGCTGTAAAACTTTATGTTTCTGAACAATTGATTTATTTTTATCAAATAACGAATTATTATTTTCTTTATAATAAATTCTTGCTGTTATTTCATCAGCCTTCACGGTTGAGCTGTTTTCAAGCAAGTCAATTCTATATTCTAATACAAGCGACTTTGAAACATATAGATCTTTAAACAAAAATACTGTCACAACAGAACATACAATAATTAAAATGATACGTTTTATCATAAAAATCCGCCTAAATATATTAAATACCTTCTTTAACTTAATCATGTCTGAATTCTGAATGAATGATGTTTCATTACAGAGTCAACAAATATTTGCAATTATCACATTACAAGCTATTTATCACAGGTAAACAACCATAAACTTATCAAATATGACTCAAACGGGATTACATTACTCTTTTTCGCTGATGATTTTCCAATTCTTTATTTTAAATATATTCTCATCCATTACTCGGTAATGACCCATTACATTATATTGATATTTTTCCTGTTTATCAGGCGACCAGTGAACATGATAAACATCAAAGGGAATTTTTTTCTCTCTTTCAACTATCGGATTTCCGGTATACGGATTAATACCGTCTATTATACCGCGAAGCGCGATTGCCGGCACATCCGAATTTACCATAAACTTTTCAGAAATGTTCAGTTCGCCTTTTGAATTAAAATCTTTTACCATAAACAATGTATTAAATGTCGCCCCATGGCCTGAACCGCGCTCACTCTTCAACTTAGTTCCGGGAATCCATTGATCATCAAACATCTTATTGATAAGTCTATCCCAACAGCCGTGATCTGAAACCATAATGATGCGGGTATTGTCATACACATCATTTTCTTTCATCCATTCGAACCATTTAACAAGTACTTTCAATACAGAAAGATCACCGTAGAGATGCTGAAGACTGAACAGACTATTATTATATTTTCCGGCAATTTCTTTGGGATACGATATATCCGCATTGACAACCGGTTTAAAATCTGTCCCGTATATCCACGGTTCATGAGAGGCATCGTTTTCAAGAAAATAATATGAACCCTTGTATTTATCTGTACTATCAACATCAGAAATATCACTTAAATAATATAATGTACTATAATAGTCTATTGTCCGTTTAATCATGTCAGGATCAGTTTGACGAAAAGTTAAAGATCCGTCTGAAGCAACAAACGGCTCTTTGCTTTTATCATTTTTCTTAATACCAACAGAAGAGAAATGCCATTTTCCCTTATTGTATATCTTAGCCCTCAAGCATGGAGGAGCAAATCTAAAAATCCCGAACAGTTTCAGCTTAGTCTTGATATTATCATTATTGAGACTAACATTGTTTTCTTTTGCCCATGTATATGTATAATTTCCGTTAATGTGAGCAACAGTTGTATCCCCGAGATTTTCTTTGTCCTTCTCATCGAAACACCATTCGGTTGGAGACAAAAGAGTGGATGAAAATCCGGCCTTGTTAAAATTAAAAGGAAGGATTTTTCCACTTTCAAAAATTCTATCGCGTAGAGGAATATCAGTTCTATCTGAATGCATTACTGTTGTGTCATAATCGTATCCGCCCAAAATACCTGGAATACCACCGATAGATTGACTCGAACACGATAATGATCTTGGATACCATACAAATCCGTCATACTTTGACTTAAGTGAAGAATCCATTTTCAATGCTTCTTCAACATAAGCGCCGATAAAACGGTCCAACATTAAAACTATGACATTCCTTCCGTTTTTGGAAAAATGAAACTTCTTTTGAAAACTGCTTTTAGTTATAGATTGCGTGTCATTCTGTAGAGCTGAACGTTTTTGACCGAAAATATACACATTTTTAATACAAAGACCGGCCAATGAAATCAACATAACTGCAAGCAGGTTTTGAAAAATTACCGGTTTCTTCTTATAAATAAGTATAAACAATAATGCAACAATAACAATAAGGACCGAGAAATTCAACAAATGAACATAAAACTGAATTTTAATTTGATCCTGAAAAATAAAACTGCTCATTTCTCCGTAACTTGCGGGAAAAACAAAAATATTAACTGTTCCGTATAATGAAACAAGAGCAGCAGCAACGGAAAGACAAAAGCGGTGATATTTACCGGCCTGTTTATATACAACAGCACTTAAAGTTAAAAAGAGAATTATCAGAATTATCTGACCCGACATATAAAACATAACCGGTTCAGGAAAATCATCTCTTCCCGATGAAGCAAGTAATTCCAAATTTGAAACAGCAAACAAAAGAAGCGAAAGCGTAACTGAACCTAAAATATAAACAATTAAGGTTTTATTAGAATCAAACGAATCTGATATTTTATTAAAATAAAAAGTCTCATACTTATCAATAAAATAAAATAATATTTTAAAACCATAAAGAGAAAACAACATGAAAACTGCCAATTTCAGACCGATTCCGCCGCCGGCATTTTTCAAATATAATATGAATGACAATTGAGCAATCACAAAACCGGCAGTATAATAAACATATTTTTTATAATTTTTTGTTTCAGCCGAACCAATATAGGTTTTAAGCAGATGAAATAAAACAAGAATAGACATCACACAAAAGCCGGCAATCAAAACATAATTTAATGAATTTTTATCAGATTTAATAAAAATATTAACCGCGATAAATCCGATAGCGGCTGTCAATAGAAGGAGCTGTTTGCGGAAATCTGGATATAATTTCGAGTACAACTTCCGGGCAAAATGAAGAAATATTTTATTTAACTCATAAGCGTATTTTTTCTTACCGGAATTTTCTGCCGCAGTTTCAGCGGATTTTGAAATTATTCTATATACAATGTTCTTGGTCAGATTAAAGATATTATTGCAAGTCCAGTATAAAAGCAGACCGCTTGGGGAAGCATACAGCAGAACCAAAAAGACAAGAGCCATCACATACAGCTGAATATTTTCTTTAAAAGAAATCTTTTTTCCGTAAATAAATGCCGACGCGAGATTTATGCCGGTCATAACAAAAGGCATTATATTTAAACTATGCCCGGCTATTTTCAGCAATCCGTCAGGCTTCGCTAAATCATTAAAAATCAAAAAAGTATTTCCATTCATCCCTGCGTGGTTTGAGAGAAGATGATAAGCGGCGATGAAAAACGGAATCTGCACGACAAGACCAAGCAATGAACGGAGACTGCAAACAGGATGATATCCATGAAGTCTATACAGATTTTTTACATGCGCGTGAAGAACAGCTCCTTTATATACAGACTTGAATTCATCAAGCTTGCTTTTCATTTTGTACTGAATTTCTCTTTCTTTATCCTGAAGTCTGTCTACAATGATATAAAGCGGCAAGACTCCAATGCAGAACGTCAGACTCACGCAAATAACAGCAACACCGCAACTT
>Ga0209719_1001845_pt1 | contig 24331 bp, 27 predicted proteins | sample AD_JPNAS2_MetaG_FD_184421 | JGI IMG/M metagenome (GOLD analysis project Ga0209719, IMG submission 184421) | Active sludge microbial communities of municipal wastewater-treating anaerobic digesters from Japan - AD_JPNAS2_MetaG (SPAdes) (version 2) | ecosystem: Engineered > Bioreactor > Anaerobic...
GGCTGGGATTCGACCCGCTCGGGTCGCCCTGTCGGACACCGTACCCCGCCCCGCCGACAGCAGCCGCCCCGCCCGATCCGCCAAGCCGCAAGGAGGCCGCCGTGCACGTCCCTGACGGCTTCCTCGATCTGCCGACCTCCCTGGCCACCGCGGCCGTCGCCGCGAGCGCTGTCGCACTTTCCCTGCGCGGCGCACGCCGCGAGCTCGACGATCGAGCCGCCCCGCTGGCCGGTCTCGTCGCCACCTTCGTCTTCGCCGCCCAGATGATCAACTTCCCCGTGGCCGCCGGCACGTCGGGTCACCTCATCGGCGGCGCGCTCGCCGCGGTCCTCGTCGGACCGTGGACGGCGACGTTGTGCCTGACCGTCGTCCTGCTCGTGCAGGGTCTGCTCTTCGCCGACGGCGGGCTCAGTGCGCTCGGGACGAACATCACTCTCATGGGCGTGGTTGGGGTGTGGACCGGGTATGCCGTGTTCCGCCTCGCGCTGGCCGTCCTCCCCCGGCGGATCGGCTCGGTGCCATTGGCCGCCGGGATCGGTGGCTTCGTCTCGGTGCCGATGGCCGCCCTCACCTTCGCCGGACTGTTCATGGTCGGCGGGACGGCGCCGCTGGACGCCGGCTCGTTGGTGGCAGCGATGGCCAGTGTCCACACCCTCATCGGTGTCGGCGAAGGAGTCCTCACCGCGCTGGTCGTCGGCAGCGTGGTCGCCGTTCGCCCCGACCTCGTTCACGGCGCCCGCCGCATCCGAGCCGCGTCGATCCAGGCTGCCGCCCCGGCTCCGTCGTCCGGACACCGGGCATGAGCGGTCACGGTCGCCGGTGGTGGGCGCTCGGCGTGCTGGTGACGCTGCTGGTGGCCGGGGTCTTGAGCCGCTTCGCGTCGACCGCTCCGGACGGGCTCGAGCGGGTGGCCGCAGATCAGGGCATCTCCGGCCAGGCCGTCGAACGGTCCGGCCTCTTGTCCTATGACGGCCTCGGTGGGGTGGTGGGAGTCGCCCTGGTCCTCGCCGTCGGGCTCGGGCTCACCGCGGTCCTGCGCCGTCGTTCGGCAAGGTCACCGCGTGGGCGCTGAGCACACGCACGGCCTGCACCTGCCCGGTCAGTCGACCGTTCACCGGTTGCCGGCGCACCTCAAGATCGTCTCGACCCTCGCCTTCGTCCTCCTCGTCGTCGCCACACCCCGCGAGGCCACCTGGCCCTATGCCGTCCACCTCGCCGCCCTCATGCTGGTCGCTCGGACGGCGCGGGTGCCCGCGGCATACCTCGCCACGCGGCTCGTCGTGGAGGTGCCCTTCGTCGTGTTCGCCGTGGTCCTGCCGTTCGTCGCGACGGGGCCACGCATCAGCGTGCTGGGTCTCTCGGTCTCGGAACCGGGCCTGGTCGCGGCGTGGGCGCTGTTGGCGAAGGGAACCCTCGGCGTGCTCGCCGCCCTCCTGCTCGCAGCGACCACCGAGCCACGCGACCTGCTCACCGGCCTCACCCGGCTGCGCCTGCCCCGTCAACTCGTCGAGATCATGGGCTTCATGGTTCGTTACGTCGAGGTCGTCACCGGCGACCTGCGGCGGATGTCGATCGCCCTGGCCTCCCGCGGGTTCGATGCCCGCTCGCCGCGGCAGTGGCCGGTGCTCGCCACCTGCCTCGGAGCGCTCTTCGTGCGGTCCTACGAGCGGGGCGAGCGGGTCCACCTGGCGATGCTCTCGCGCGGGTATGCCGGCTCGCTTCCGGTCCTCGACGCGGCCCCGCTGCGCGTGGGAGACCTGGTGGTGGCGGCCGCTCTGCCGACGATGGCCGCAGTCGGGATGGGCGCGGCGGTGCTGACCCGATGACGACCCCCGTGCTCGACGTCCAGGGCCTCTACTACGTCTACCCGGACGGCACCCGCGCCCTCGACGGGGCGGACCTGCACGTCCATCGTGGCGAGCGGGTGGCGCTGCTTGGCCCCAACGGCGCGGGCAAAACCACCCTCGTCCTGCACCTCAACGGCATTCTCGGGGGCGACGCGGGCTCCGGGGGCGGCACCGTCGAGGTGTCCGGTATGCCGGTCGGCAAGGACACGCTCCCGGAGATCAGGCGCCGCGTCGGGATCGTCTTCCAAGACCCCGACGACCAGTTGTTCATGCCGACCGTCCGCGACGACGTGGCGTTCGGTCCGGCCAACCTCGGGCTGCGCGGAGCCGAGTTGGAGGCTCGTGTCGCTGAAGCGCTCGCGGCGGTGGGGATGGCGGCATACGCCGATCGGCCGCCACACCACCTGTCCTTCGGGCAACGCCGCCGCGTCGCGGTGGCGACGGTCCTGGCGATGCGCCCGGAGATCCTCGTCCTCGACGAGCCGTCCTCCAACCTCGACCCCGCCAGCCGCCGCGAGTTGGCCGAGATCATCCTCGGGCTCGACGTGACCGTCCTCATGGTGACGCACGACCTGCCTTACGCCCTGCAGCTGTGCGAGCGGTCGGTCATCCTCGCGCAGGGCCGGATCGTCGCCGACGCCCCGACCCGAGAGGTGCTGGCCAACAGCGCACTCATGGCGGCGCACCGGCTCGAGTTGCCCTTCGGCTTCGACCCCGCCGCGACCCGCTGACTCGCGTCCGACGAGGCGACGCCGAGGCGCCGAGGCGCCCGAGAGAGAGTGCGCGCGGCGGGACTCGAACCCGCACACCCGAAGGCACCAGAACCTAAATCTGGCGCGTCTGCCAATTCCGCCACGCGCGCGCGGCGCCAACTCTAGCCAAGCGCGCGCAGGTCTCAGCCCGCCACCGCCACCGTCACCGAGTGGTGGCCGGTCGCTCCGTCCGGGTCGGATGTGGTTTGCACGGCGGTCTGCCACTCTCCCGCCCCGTCGCGGGCTCGGACCGTGAGGACATGCGATCCGGGCCCGGCGTCCCACTCGAACACCCACTGCCGCCATGAGTCGACGGTCGGTTCGGTGGCCAGTCGCGCGTCGGCCCACGGGCCGCCGTCGACCTGCACCTGCACCCCCTGGATGCCGCGATGCATGGCCCACGCGACGCCAGCCACCGCGACCCGACCGGCAGGCAGGCGAGCCCCCGAGCGCGGGACGTCGATGCGCGAGGCGGTCTTGACTGGCCCGAGGGCCGACCAGCCTCGCGGCGTCCAGTAGCCCATGTCGTCGGCGAACCGGGTGACTTTGAGGTCGGTCACCCACTTGGTGGCCGACACGTAGCCATAGAGGCCCGGGACGACCAGACGCACGGGGAAGCCGTGCTCGAACGGCAGCGCCACTCCATTCATCGCGACGGCGAGCAGAGCGTCGCGGTCATCGGTGAGCGCCGACAGCGGTGTCCCGGCGGTCCAGCCGTCGATACTGCGCGAGAGGACCATGTCGGCGCCCGCCTTGGCGCCGGCCTCGCGCAGCAGTTCGCGCACCGGCCACCCGGTCCAGAGGGCATTGCCGACGAGATGGCCACCGACCTCGTTCGAGACGCACGCGAGGGTGACGTAGCGCTGGATGAGCGGCTTGCCCACCAGTTGCGCCCAGGTCAGCGTCACCTCACGCTCAACCTCACCCCAGACCCGCAACGACCAGGCTTCGGCCGTCAACCGCGGGACGGTCAACGCGGTGTCGATCCGGTAGAAGTCGGCGTTCGACACCGCCCACGGGCCGACCCCACCGACCCCGATCTCGGCCCCCGCAGCCGCCGGAATCGGCAGACCGGAGGGCACGGGGACGGCGGCCGCTCGTGACGCGCTCGCGTTGGCGGCGATGACACCGCCGGACCCGCGCACCGCGGTCGCCAGCGCGACACCGGCTGCGGCGCCGGCCAGGCCGAGGGCCTCTCTGCGGCTGGGCCCCTCAATCGCGGTGCGGGCAACCAACCGCGGCAACATCCAGAGGGTCACGGCCAAGCCGCCGACCAGCGGGATCGGGTCGGTGGGCGAGGCTCCGGCGCGCGTGAGTTGGGCGACCAGGGCCAGCACGCCCAGCACCCCGACGAGGGCGGTCGCGAGGGTATGCCGCGTGCGCGCGACCAGCCCGATGGCCACGAAGAGGACGGCCAGGACGATCGCCATGCCGGCGAACAGGACGGCCTTGTCGCCAGTGCCGAAACTGGCGACGGCCCACTCCTTGAGCCACGCGGGCGTGAGGTCGACGAACGCGGCGCCCACGGCCAGGATCGGGGACCGTCCCGAGGAGTTTCCGCTCACCCACCCCCCGAGGGTGAACGCGACATCGAGCGCCTCAGCGACGAGCAGCCCGGTCGCTCCGGCGACCAGGCCGTCGACGGCATACCCCAGGTTGCCGACCGCCCACCCACCCGGACCGAACGGGTCGCCGGGCGGCTCGGACGGGTCGGGGGCGTCCCAGGCGGGCACTGGCAGCACGCCCTGAGGCCCGCTTTGGCCGGGCTGTTCGGAGGTCACGCCTCCAGCATCCCTCCCAGATGCTCCGCCAACGCCCGAAAAGCCTTACCGCGGTGTGACATCGCGTTCTTCTCAGCGGGCGAAAGCTCGGCCGACGTCCGCACGTCACCCTCGACGAGCAGGATCGGGTCATAGCCGAAGCCATTGCTGCCGCGGGGTTCTCGGGTCAACGTCCCCCGGAAGACGCCCTCCTCGACGTGCGCCCGGCCGTCCGGCAGCGCGATCGCCGCCGCACAGACGAAGCCCGCGCCGCGGTGCTCGTCCCGGACGTCGGACACCTGGGCCAGCAGCAACTCCAGGTTGGCCAGATCGTCGCCGTGCCGTCCCGACCACCGCGCCGAGAAAATGCCCGGAGCACCCCCGAGGACGTCGACGGCCAGACCGGAGTCGTCGGCCAGCGCGGGCAGGCCGGTGGCCGCAGCGACAGCGCGGGCCTTGAGCAGGGCGTTCTCGGCGAAGGTCACGCCGTCCTCGACGACGTCGGCAACTTCCGGGAAATCGGCGAGCCCGACGATCTGCAGGTCGAGGTCGGCGAGCACGTCGGCGAGGATCTCGCGAAGTTCACCAACCTTGTGGGCGTTGCGGGTGGCCAGGACGAGGCGGCGGGTCACGGCATACCCCTGGTCGGGTTCAGGCGCGCGAGCGCGGGTCGGCGGCGAGCGCCGCGTGTTGCGCGGCCGTGACGTCGGCACAGCCCTTGGTCGCGAGGTCGAGCAGTTGCCCCAGCAACGCCCGGTCGAAGGGCTCCCCCTCGGCGGTCCCCTGGACCTCGACGAAGCGCCCGTCGCCGGTCATGACGACGTTCATGTCGGTCTCGGCCGTGGAGTCCTCGGGGTAGTCCAGGTCGATCACCGGGAGGCCGCCGACGACACCGACGGACACCGCGGCCACCGATCCGGTGAGGGGCGCGGCGTCAGGCTTGATGAGCCCCCGAGCCTTGGCATCGGCGACCGCGTCGGCCAAGGCCACCCAGGCCCCGGTGATAGCGGCCGTCCGGGTGCCGCCATCGGCCTGCAGCACATCGCAGTCCAACACGATCGTGTTCTCGCCCAAGGCCTTCATGTCGATGACGGCGCGCAGCGAGCGGCCGACGAGCCGGCTGATCTCGTGGGTGCGGCCACCGATCTTGCCCTTGACCGACTCCCGGTCCGAACGGGTGTTGGTCGAGCGCGGCAGCATGGCGTACTCCGCCGTCACCCAGCCCTTGCCCTGCCCCTTGAGCCAGCGCGGAACCCCCTCGGTGAACGACGCCGCACACAGCACGCGGGTCCGTCCGAACTCGACGAGCACCGACCCCTCGGCGTGGTCGAGCCAGTTGCGCGTGATGCGCACCTCGCGGGTCTGGTCCTGGGCGCGGCCGTCATGGCGGGTTGCGTTGCTCACGGCGGACAGACTACGCAGGTATGCCGTGCTCCCCCGCCGCGCGTCCCGACCGGTGATCGAGTGGGCGCGTCGACCGTCAGAGGTCGATGACCAGGCCGGGGGCAGCGACCTCGACCTGTCCGGGCCACACCGCGGCGGCCTGGGCGCGGCATACCTCCGGGTCGTTCCAGGACGGCAGGTGCGTGAGCATGATCCGCTTGACGCCTCCGGCGGCGAGGGCGACCTGCGCGACTCGTGAGCCGGTCATGTGGATGTTGCGCTCATCATCGCGGCCGTCAACGAAGGCGGTATCGGCAAGGAGCAGGTCGGCATCGGCGGCGAGTTCGATCAGCGCGTCGCACATGTCGGTGTCGCCACTGAACACCAGCACCTGGCCTGCGCACTCGACCCGATAGCCGTAGGCCTCGACGGGGTGGTTGACCCGGCGCGCGGTGACCGAGAACGGGCCGATGCGGAAGGTCGCTCGGTCGACGACGCGGGTGAAGGAGAACTCCGACACCTCGGTGCCGTCATGCCCGTAATAGGCGAGCCCGACCCGTTGTGGCGTACCGGCCGGACCCCACACCGGCACGGGTCCGCGGAAGCCTCGCGGGTGGTAGCGCTGCATGACATAGAGCCCACACAGGTCCAGGAAGTGGTCGGCGTGCAGGTGGCTGAGGACGACGGCATCCAGGGTCGTGGGGTCGAGGTAACGCTGCAACGGCCCGAGGGCCCCACTGCCCAGGTCGAGCACCATGCTCCATGTCCGGCCTTCGTGCTCGGCCTGGACGAGGTAGCACGAGGCCGGCGACTGCGGCCCGGGGAAGGACCCCGAGCACCCGACGATCGTGACGCGCATCCGTGGTGAGGTCTCTGCGCTCATCCCGGCGCGACCGCCTCCCGGCGCGACTCGATCGCCGCCTCCGGTCCAAGGAACCGCCGGGCCAGTCGGCTGAAGGTCTGCGGATCACCCGTCGTGACGAACTCGTGTCGCGGCGCTGGCAACCCGTCGGGGCGCAGCGCGCCGCCGTCGGCCAGCACTCGGTAAACATCCTTGGCCGTCTCCTCGGCCGACGAAACGAGCGTGACCAGATCGCCCATGACGTAGGAGATCACGCCGGTGAGCAGGGGGTAGTGGGTGCACCCAAGGATGAGGGTGTCGACCTCGGCTTCCTGCAACGGCGCTAGGTATTCCCTTGCGACGGCTAACAATTCATCGCCACCGGTCACGCCGTTCTCAACGAACTCGACGAACCGCGGACACGGCTGCGACGTCACCTCGATGTGCGGCGCGGCCGCGAAAGTGTCGGGGTAGGCGCGGCTGGCATGGGTTCCCATGGTCGAGATGACACCCACCCGGTTGGTGCGAGTCGCTGCGGCCGCCCGGCGGACCGCCGGCCGGATCACCTCGATGACCGGCACGTCGTAGCGCTCGCGAGCATCGTGCAGCATCGCGGCGCTGGCGGTGTTGCACGCGATGACCAAGGCCTTGACCCCGCGGTCAACGAGGTGGTCGAGGCACTCCAACGCGAACTCGCGCACCTGCCCGATCGGCCGCGGGCCGTAGGGCGTGCGGGCCGTGTCACCGAAGTAGACGATGGACTCGTGCGGCAGTTGGTCCAGGACCGCTCGGGCAACGGTCAATCCGCCGTAACCCGAGTCGAAGATCCCGATTGGCGCATCGCCCACGGCACTCAGGATAAGGAGGTATGCCGCCTGTCCCACAATCGTGGGTCGGTCACCTCGGTCACATCGTCCTCCACCTCGGTGCCGTCCACGTTCAGGCCTCCGTCACGTTCCCTTCATGCGTCGGTCACTTGTCGGTCACGCATCGGGGAAGGCCCGGCGGCCCATGAGGGCTCCGACGAGTCCGTCCTGAAGCCAGGTGAGGAAGTCGTAGAGGGCTGCGGCGTAAGCCAACGGGTCATCCGGGTCGGCCTCGACCCGTGCCTCCCACGCGTCGACGTCTTCCTCGGTGCGCAGCCCCAGTCGCTCGCCCATGAGCAGTCTGGTGTCGGTGAGAGCGATGAGGAACGACTGTGCGGTCGCGGGCTCCAGGCTCAGCCGGTCGCGATCCGCGTCGGCACGCAAGGCATCGATCGATGTTGTCAGCGCGTCGCTCTTGCGCCGCCGAAGGTCCTGCTCGGTGAGCCTGCGAAACTCCGCCGCCACCGCAGGGTCCCCCCGATGTGCATCGGGCAATAACCTGGCCAGCGCGGGGTCTCGATCGCCCGGGTCGGTCCCCCGAGGCAGGCCCTCCGGGGCGGTCGCCCCCGACTCCAAGGACGCCATCAGGTCGGTGAAGGCGTCTCCGGTCGAGGGAACGTCGGGAGCCAACAGCGACCGGGTCTGCTCCATGAGGCTCGCGATGACCTCGCGCTCGTTGCGATCCAGCCGGGCGACCATGCGGGCACCACGGCGCCGAAACGCGCGGGCCATTACTGGTTCTTTTCGAAGGTCGCCCAGAGGCCGAAGCCCTGCATGGCCATGCAGTCGGTCTCCATCGCCTCGCGCGTGCCCAGGGAGACGACCGCCTTCCCCAAGGTGTGCACGTCCATCATCAGCCTCTCGGCCTTGGCCCGCGGGTAGCCGAAATAGGTCTCGAAGACGTAGACCACGTATGACATGAGGTTGACCGGGTCGTTCCAGACCAGCGTGATCCAGGGAAGCGCCAACTCCGAGGCCTCAAGCGAGATCACCTCGGGTTCTTTGACTGGTGCCGTTGACACGGGTGACAGTGTAGGCGCACGGGGGGACGCCGGGAATGCCCCATTTTGGCGCCCCACAGACGCCTCGAATCACCCTGTCGGACTGGCCAATTGGACGACGAGGTTGATGGTGGTGGCGAGGATCACCGAGCCGAAGACGTAGGACAGCAGGGTGTGGCGCAGCACGGTCCGCCGGAAGACGGAGCTGCTGATCGCGGTATCGGACACCTGATACGTCATGCCGAGGGTGAAGGCGAGGTAGGCGAAGTCGTGATAGTCCGGCGGTTCGGTCTGGTTGAAGTCGATCCCTCGGGGCGTCTGGGCGTAGTACAGCGCGGCATACCTCAGCAGGTAGACCGTGTGGACGAGCACCCAGGACACCGCGACGCACAGCACCCCGAGCACCGCCTGCCAGGGCGCCCCGCCCTCCCCGCGGTGCGTGGCGAGCAGGACGCCGACACCGCCGAGACTGGCGATGCTTCCCCCGATGAGGATGAGGTCACTGACGACACGGGTCGAGTCCTCACGGGTGGCGTGGGACTCGGCGCCGGGCCCATCCAGACGCCCAACGACCACGAGGGTCCAGAGGACGAACGCTCCAGCACCGAGGATCCAGCCGAGGACGGCGGCGACCGCGGGACCCAGCCGCGCCGACGCGACGGCGAAGGTCCCGGCGCCGATCACGCCCGACCAGCCCAGGCGTGCACCTCGGGGGCTGTCGGGGCCGAACATGCCGGTGGAGTTCATCACGACAGGTGACGCTATCTCCCCGAGCCGGCGGACTCGGGGGTGCGCAACCTGCGCAGGTTTCCCGTGGTTGGCAGCGACCCGCGGGCCGCTGTCGGCCCGGCCTGGTGGGCTAGCCTGCCAAACATGGGATCCCGGCTGCCGCGAGCACTGATCGAGCGGCTGGTCGACGACGCCGCGGTCTTCCCGCCCGGCCTGGCTCCCCTCCCGCGCGCCGTCGCTGAGCATCTGGCGCGCACGGCATACCGCGAGTTCGTGGGGCCGTTGCTGATCCCCGCGACAGCGGCTGCGGAGGTCCGCGAGCTCGCCGGCGGAGCGCACCTTCGCGTCGGCCTGATCGCCCGCCCCGGTATGCCGGTCGAGCCGGTCCGCGCCGCAGCCGCCGCCCTTGTCGGCAGCACCGTCGAGGTCGCCGGCGTCGAGGTCGGAGCCGGGGCCGAGTGGGAGAGCCTGCTGGATCTCGGGGTTTCGGTGACGGTCGAGATCCCTCGGGACGGGTTCACCGCCGCGATCGACGCCGTCGCCGCTGTTGCCCTGCGGACCGGTGGCGAACCGTTGGTCCAGGCGAAGTTCCGCACGGGTGCCACCGAGGTCTGGGCCTGGCCCGACGAGGTCGAGTTGGCCCGCTTCTTTGCCGCCTGCCGTGAGCGCGACCTGCCGTTCAAGCTCACCGGCGGCCTGCACCACGTGCTGCGAGCCGACCACCCGGGCCCCGATGGCGGCCGCCAGCACGGCCTGCTCAACGTGCTCGCAGCGGTGCACGCGACCGCCGAGGGCGTGCCCGAACCCGAGGTAGCCGAGTTGCTGGGCGAGCGCGACGCTGCCCCGCTTGTCGACCTGCTCACCGCACTCGGCACCGACGCGGCCAGTCGCGTGCGGTGCGCGTTCACGGCATACGGATGCTGCACCGTCGCGGACCCGCTCGGCGAGCTTGCGGCGTTGCGTCTCATCGACAAGGAGCACCAATGACCTGGCTGGACCTCCCCGCCGACCACCCCTTCGGGCTTGCCCACCTCCCCTACGGAGTCTTCTCCACGGTCGCTGACCCAGCCCCGCGCGTCGGGGTCCGCATCGGCGACCTCGTCCTGGACGCCGCGCGCGCCGCGGCCGCGACGGGGTATGCCGCGGGAGCCGCTTGGGCGACGCCCTCGCTCAACGCGTTCCTCGGGCAGGGCACGACGGCGTGGGCCGCGGGGCGCGCCTGGCTGACTCAGGTGCTCAACGATGCGGCCTACCAGCACGCTGTGCAGCCACACCTGCTCCCGCTGGACGCGGTGACCCTGCACCTGCCGATCACCGTCGGTGACTACGTCGACTACTACGCCAGCGCCCACCATGCGCGCAACGTCGGCATGATCTTCCGACCAGACTCACCGGCCCTTCCGGTCAACTGGAAGCACCTGCCCATCGGCTACCACGGCCGCTCCGGCACGGTGGTCGTGTCCGGCACCCCCTTCCACCGTCCCTGCGGCCAACGCAAGGGGCCTCAGGACCCGGTGCCCGTCTATGGCCCAAGCGTCCGGCTCGACATCGAGGCCGAGCTCGGTTACGTCGTCGGCGGGGCGACCAGCATGGGCGAGCGGATCAGCGTCGACGAAGCCGGCGAGCACCTCTTCGGGGTCGTCCTGCTCAACGACTGGTCGGCCCGCGACATCCAGGCGTGGGAGTACGTCCCGCTCGGCCCCTACCTCGGCAAGAGCTTCTGCACGTCGATCTCGGCGTGGGTGACCCCGATGGCGGCCCTGCAGTCCGCCCGGGTCGACCTGCCGCGGGACGAGGCCGATCCCGAGGTCCTGCCCTACCTGCGCGGCACCGGCACCGGCGTGCAGGGCTCGGGTGGCGCCGCCTTCGGGTTGGACGTGCACCTCGAGGTGCGCCTCAACGGCGAGGTGGTCAGCCGGCCGGAATACCGCGACATGTATTGGTCCCCCGCCCAGATGCTCGCCCACATGACCGTCAACGGTGCCAGCGTGGGCGACGGCGACCTGTTCGGCTCGGGCACGATCAGCGGCCCCGAGAAGGGGCAGCGCGGGTCCTTCCTTGAGCTGTCCTGGGGTGGCCAGGAGCCTTTCGAGTTGGCCGACGGGTCGTCGCGCAGCTACCTGCAGGACGGTGACGAGGTCGCCATCACCGCCTGGGCACCGGGGCCGGACGGCACCCGGATCGACCTCGGTGACGTCAGCGGGCGAGTGCGTCCGCCCCGCTGAGAACGTCGACCAACCGACGCTCCCCGACCCCGCGCAGGGCCTGGTCGAAGTCGGCGATGACGTCACGGACGTCCTCCAAGCCGACCGAGATCCGCACGACGTTGGGGTGCGGCTTGGCCTCGGCGGCGACCGGGCGATGGGTGAGGCTGGCGGGGTGCTGCAGCAGGCTGTCGACTCCGCCGAGGCTCACGGCGTGGGTCACCAGCCGAGTCCGCGTGACGAGGTCGGCAGCCGCGTCGAAGCCACCGCGCAGCGCGATCGCCAACACGGCTCCGGGGCCGGCCAACTGCCGACCCAGCAGGCCCTCGGGGTCCGCACCCGGCATACCGGGGTAGTGGACGCGCTCGACGGCCGGGTGACCTGCGAGCCAGCCAGCGAGGGCGATGGCGTTGTCCTGTTGGGCGCGCACCCGCACGGGGAGGGTCTGCAGGCCGCGGTGCAGGTCGTATGCCGCGAGCGGATACAGCAGCGCGCCGGTCAACGCGCGCACCTGCCGAAGGCGCACGGCCCATTCGGGGCTGGCCGCGATGACGCCACCGAGCAGGTCACCGTGCCCCCCGATGAACTTCGTCGCCGAGTGCAGCACGAGGGTCGCGCCCTGGCGACGCGGTTGCTGCAGGACGGGCGTTGCGAAGGTGTTGTCGACCATGACCGGCACACGACCGGCTTGGGCGACGACGGCAGCGATATCCACCAGGTCGAGGGTCGGGTTGGCAGGGGTCTCCAACAGCACCAACCCGGTCCGATCGGTGATCGCCTCACCGACGGTCGCGGCCGTGGCCCAGGTGACCTGGGTGCCGAGCAGGCCAGTGGCCAGGACGTGATCTGACCCGCCGTAGAGCGGGCGCACCGCGACGATGTGCGGCGTGCCGGCGGCGACGCAGGCGATGAGGGTGGCGGTCAGCGCTGCCATCCCGGAGGCGAAGGCGACGGCCTCCTCGGTGCCTTCCAACTGCGCCAAGGCCCGCTCGAACCGGTCGACGTTGGGGTTCCAGAGCCGCTGATAGACGAGGGTCGCCGCGGCTTCACCGCGTCCACCCATGGCGAGCGTCTCGTATGCCGCGCCGCCGGCGTCGAGGTCGCCGATCGGGTAGGTGCTCGACAGGTCGATAGGCGGGACGTGCACGCCGAGGGCGACCAGGTCTTCGCGACCGGCGTGGACGGCGGAGGTGTCTGCGCGCATACCTCCAGTGTCGACAATCCACGGATCAAGCTCCATAGACCCGTGGATCCTCGCCTTCTTAGGCCGCGATGCCGCAGATTCCTCGGCCATGGACGTTTACAGTGGCCCTGTGCCGAACAACCCACGCGCGTTGCCTCCAGGGCCGGCGCCCCGCACGCCGGCGCCCGTCGACGATGTCGACCGAGCGATCGTGGATGCCCTCGTCGCCGATGCCCGGGTCCCCAATGTCCAACTCGCGAGGGCCGTCGGGCTGGCGGAGTCGACCTGCATCGGTCGCGTCCGGTCACTGCTGGCGCGGGGCATCCTGCGTGGCTTCACCGCTCGGGTGGACCGCGGGAAACTCGGCTACCCCATCGAAGCGATGGTCGCCGTGCGCCTGGCCGGCACCGACCGTCGCCGGGTCGACGAGTTCGGCGAGCATGTGTCGCGGCTACCTGGCGTGCTGGCGGCATACAACGTCAGCGGCGCCGACGACTTCCTCGTCCATCTCGTCGCGCAGTCACCAGACACCCTGCGCGGCGTGGTCCTTGACCACCTGTCAGGGCATCCTGGCGTCGTCCACGTCCAGACGTCGCTCATCTTCCGCACGCACGAGGGACGGCACAGCCTCCCCGCGCCGGGTCCGGTCGCGACGAACTAACCGTGCCTGGGCGACCGGCCGTCACACCCGCCGGGTGGGCGGCTTCTGCTCCACGAGGGTGTCGGCAATCTTGTCGTGCAGGCACTGGCGACGCTGATCCCACAGCAGCCAGGCCACGTCGACGTAGCCAACAACGCCCGTCACCATGCCGATGAACGGAACCAGGCCGACCAGGCCAAACACCAACTGCAGGGCCTGACGACGGGACGCTTCGAGCAGGGTGAGCGGCCCAGGTCGATCGAACCGTCGGACCCGGATACCCAGAGCCAGCTTGCCGACGCTGGCGCCGTTCCGGTGGAGGAAGAGCACGTGATAGACGAACGTCACCGCTGACTGGATCAGGACGATCGGGACGATATAGCGAGCCATTTCGGTGTTGATCTCGCCGAATAGTGTCAGCGGGTCGACCGACCCTGATGACACGGTCGCCGTCTGCAGGAAGTCGAGGTACCACACCAGGAAGTCACGCCACCAGGGGAACGCCAGCACGAGACTCGCGAGCTGCACGATGATGTTGTCGATCACGGCGGCCACCAGTCGCTGCCACCACTGGGCCAGGGGCACCCCGTCGGGGGTCGTCGGACCGGACGGGCGCCATTGATACGTCGGCGCTGCTCCGTAGTCGCGACCCGCCGGCGGCTGGCCGTACGGAGTCGGAGCCTGGCCGTAGGGAGTTGGTGGCTGCCCGTAGGTCGGAGCCGCCGGTGGGTAGGGGCCGGGACCGGGACCGGTGGGTGCGTGGTGGCTCGACGCGGCATACGGGTCGACCGCCCGCCCGATCGTCGAGTCGGCGGCCGTCGGAGATTGCTTCGGCACGGTCCGATCCGTCCAGAGGATGCCGTCCCAATAGCGCAAACGGCTGTGATCCGACGGGTCGTCGTACCACCCGGAAGGCTGCGTCATGCCCCTACCTTCGCACGCCGAGCCGCTCGTCCCGTCCACCCGGTCCCCGAACCCACCGTGAACTCCCGAGTATCCGAGGATGTTGTTGGTCCCTTTCCTCCCAAACGGGCAGCGCCCGTCGTAGACTCGCCCCCGGGGGATCGTCAGCGGGATCGAAGGGGACACGTGTACCGGCCACTTGGCCATGCTCTGCGCGGCTCGGGTTCCGTTCAGACAGTCATCAAAGGAGAGTCGCGCGGTGCCCACCTCGCATAGTCCGGAAGCCTTCCAGGCTCACCTGGAGCGAGTCGCGGGGGCCCCGCTGCCGGACTTCCACCACTTCCAGCGGGCGATGTCCTGGGCGGTGATCGAGCCCCGTGAGTTGCTCTTCGACGCAGGCACGACGGACCGACGCTTCTTCTTCATCGTCGACGGCATCGTCAGCCTGGCGACCTCCGATCGCCCGGGCCGAGACTGGATCCGTCGGTTCGTCGGGCCGGGCGAGTTGCTCTCTTCGGTGCCCGCGTTGGCCCACCCGCTCCCCCGCGCGGCGGCGGCCTTCGTCGGCCTGGACCCCGACAGTGCGGACTTCGGTCCGTCGGCGTACATGCACTACAGCGCCCGCGGCATCACCCGGGTCCGTGCGAGGTACGTCGACATCTCGACCTTCTGGGCGCTGTCGAACCGCTATCGCGAATGGCAACAGTTGGCCCTCATCGCCTCGATCGCCTCGACCGCCCTTCAGGAGAGGCGCGAGCGCGAGTTGCTCACCCTCAACGCGGAGGAGCGCTACCGGCTCCTTGTCCAGGAGCGGCCCGAATTGGTCAGCCTCGTGCCGCAGAAGGACCTCGCGCGCTACATCGGCGTGACCCCGGTGGCGATGAGCCGCATCGTGTCCCGGGTCCGTCAGGGCCTGGTGGCGGAGGGCCCCAGCCGGGCGGCCGTGAGCGGGTAGGCGGGACCCGTCGCGAGCGGCATACGCTTAGGGCCCGTGACCGACCACGCCGAAAAGTCCACGTATGCCCCGCGGCCGCAGACGCGGATCGCGCATCCGCAGTGGGCTCGCGCGGCCACCATCTACCAACTCAACCAACGGCAGTTCACCCACGAGGGCACCTTCCAGGCGGCTCGCGAACACCTCCCCCGGCTGCGCCGGTTGGGCGTGGACATCATCTGGCTGATGCCGGTCAACCCCATCGGCGAGGAACGGCGCAAGGGGGGCCTGGGCAGTCCGTATGCCGTGCGCGACTACCGCGCGGTCAACCCCGAGTTCGGCTCGCTGCGCGATCTGCGCTCCTTCGTCGCGGCAGCGCACGCCTTGGGGATGAAGGTCATCCTCGACTGGGTGGCCAACCACACGTCATGGGACAACGTGCTGGTCGCGGAGCACCCCGAGTGGTACGCGCGGGACTGGAAGGGCGACTTCCGGCCGACTCCGTGGTGGGACTGGGACGACGTCATCGATCTCGACTACTCACATGCGGGGCTGCGCCGCTACATGACCGAGTCGATGTGCTACTGGGTGCGGGAAGCCGACGTCGACGGATTCCGCTGCGACGTAGCCGGTTTCGTCCCGCTCGACTTCTGGGAGCAGGCACGCGCCGAGCTCGACGCGATCAAGCCCGTCTTCATGCTCGCCGAATGGGAAGCCCGAGACCTCCACGAGGCCGCCTTCGACATGACCTACGGCTGGTCCTGGAACGAAACGATGCATCACATCGCCGTGGGCCGATCGGACGTCACCGCCCTGCACATCTTCTACGCCTGGAACGAGTCGTCCTGGCCGCGCGACGCCATCCGGATGATGTTCGTCTCCAACCACGACAAGAACTCCTGGGAGGGCACCGAGTTCGAGCAGTTCGGGCCGATGCGCGAGTCCGCCATTGTGTTGTCGGTCATCGGCGAAGGTATGCCGCTCATCTACAACGGTCAGGAGGCCGGCTTCGACAAGCGCCTGGCCTTCTTCGACAAGGACGAGATCATCTGGCGGGAGGACCCCCAGGGCGAGTTGTACCGCACGCTGTTTGCCCTCAAGAAGGCTCACCCGGCGCTGTGGAACGGTGCCGCAGGTGGCCGCATGGTCAAGGTCCCCAACGACATGGAGACCTCGGTGCTGACCTTCGTGCGCACTCAGGGCGAGGACAGCGTCTTCGCGGTGTTCAACTTCACGGGAGTGCACCGCAGCGTGATGCTGGGTCGGGGCCCCCAGGACGGCCCCTGGGTCGACGCCATCGACGGCTCACCCCTGCGGGGCCGCGAGGGGATGAGGATCGATCTGGCGGCCTGGGGTTGGCGCGTGTTCGTGCGCTGAACCGAGCCTGGCGAAAGAAACTTCGGCGTCGGGACTGACGAAGGACGATTTCGGCGGCATACAGTCTCGTTCGTGACTGAAGCCCCGTTCCGGACCGTGTTCGAGCCCTTCCGCATCCACTCGGTGGAGCCATTGCGGATGACCACCGCCGACTATCGCCGAGGGAAGGTGCGGGAGGCGGCATACAACCTGTTCCAACTGCATGCCGATGACGTCCTCATCGACCTGTTGACCGACTCGGGGACCGGGGCGATGAGCCGCGACCAGTGGGCCGCGATCCAGCACGGCGACGAGTCCTACGCCGGCTCGCCGTCCTACTTCATCTTCCGTGACGCGGTCCAGGAACTGTTCCCCTACGCGCACGTCATCCCCACGCACCAGGGGCGCGCCGCCGAGCGGATCCTCTTCCAGGCGCTGGCCGGGCCCGGCAAGGTCATCCCGTCGAACACCCACTTCGACACGACCCGCGCCAACATCGAATACACCGGCGCCGAAGCCGTCGACCTGGTGATCGCCGAGGGCCGCGACCCCGCAGCGCTGCATCCCTTCAAGGGCAACATCGATCTCGACGCCCTGGAAACCATTCTGTGCGAACGCGGTTCGGACATCCCCTGCGTGATGATGACGATCACCAACAACTCCGGCGGAGGCCAACCGGTCTCGCTGGCCAACCTGCGGGCCGCCGCCGAGATCGCCCATCGACACGGCAAGCCGCTCTTCCTCGACGCGGCCAGGTTCGCCGAGAACGCCTGGTTCATCCACGAGCGCGAGCCCGGTCAGGGTGAGCGCGACGTGCGCGACATCATCCGCGACATCGCGGCCTGCGCCGACGGCATGACGATGTCGGCCAAGAAGGACCCGATGGGCAACATCGGCGGTTGGCTCGCGCTCAACGACGACGAAATCGCCGGCAAGTGCCGCAACCTGCTCATCCTCACCGAAGGCTTCCCGACCTACGGCGGTCTGGCCGGCCGCGACCTGGAGGCGCTCGCGCAGGGGCTCAAGGAGGTCGTCTCCCACGACTTCCTGCGCTACCGGATCCGCTCGACCGCTTACGTCGCGGATGCCCTGGAGGCATTGGGTATGCCGTGCATCAAGCCCGCGGGCGGGCATGCGGTCTACATCGACGCCAAGGCCCTGCTCCCCCACATCCCGCCGCTGCAGTTCCCCGGCCAGGCGCTGGCCGTCGCGCTCTATGAACACGGTGGCATCCGGACCTGCGAGATCGGGTCGGCGATGTTCGGTCGCCACCCCGACGGCTCCGAGTCGCCGGCGGCGATGGAGTTGGTCCGCTTGGCGATCCCCCGGCGCACCTACACCCAGAGTCACATGGACTACGTCATCGAAGTGGCCGAGCGGGTCATGGCGGTCAAGGACTCGTTGCCCGGCTACCAGATCGTTGTCGAACCGCCGCAGTTGCGGCACTTCACCGCGGAGTTCGCCCCCCTCGGGTGAGCCGGGGGCCGGTCATTCGGGCGATGGCCCCGGTGGCGTGGTCGGCCGGTCGCTGAGGAACGGTGGATACATCATCAGCGCATGGTTCTCGGCGACGAACTCGTCGTCGATCTGCTCCCCCGCCATGTCGAACACCTTGCGCCGCAGCAGGTTTCGCCGGACGAACCGCCCGGGCAGATCGGTCGCGATCTCGTGGGCCGCCTCGTAGACCTCGTAGCTTCTGGTGGGTTCCACCGCTGCCCGCCACTCCCCGACCAGGTGCGTGTCGGTCAGCCGCAACCCCAGCCGGTATGCCGTGTCCGTCCGGTTCTCGATCTGCAGGTCAAGCGACGGCCATGAGCAGGTCGCGCCGCTGGCAAACGGCTGGGTCCGCCCGGCGTCCGGGAAGACGTCATAGGTATGCCGCCATCGCTCCACCACCGTCAGCGGGGTGTGAATTGTCATCCAATGGATGAGGTTGGTGAGTTGGCACAGGCCGCCGCCGACCCCTGCGGTTAGTCGTCCCTGGCTGAGCACCAGTCCTTCGAGGAAGCCACGGCGGGCCGTCGGCGCCCGCACAAACCACCAGACCGAGAGCCGCTGGCCCGGCAGCAGCACTCGCCCATCGAGGGGTTCGATGGCCAGGCGCAGGTTGGTCACCTTGTTGACCTGCAGTCGGTGCTCAAGCCCGGACAGGGGCCGGATGAGCGGGGTCTCGTGCGCCATCACGACCCAGGGGAAGCCTGAAACGGGGCCTCGCTCCAAGGCCAGGTCGGCGCCGCACCGACGCCACTGGATCTCTCGCTTGACCCGCCGGTAGGCCGGCCCGGCAATGACGCGCAGGCGTTCCGTCGCGGCCGCCCTGGTGTCCTCGATGATCGACATGTCGTCCCCTTCCGACCTCTCCCACTCTAAGCAGGAGAAGGCCGCGGCGAGGGGGCGACGTGGGCTATTCGTCCTCGGGGACCCAGCCTGCGCTGTCGTCCTCGAAGATCGCCTTGCACGTCGGGCACACCGGGAACTTCTTGGGGTCGCGGCTGGGGATCCAGACCTTGCCGCACAGTGCGACGCAGGGCGTGCCCATGACCATGGCTTCCATGATCTTGTCCTTGTGGGCGTAGTGGCTGAACCGCTCGTGGTCCCCCGGCTCCTGCACCTGGGGCTCAACGACGGTCTCCTCGCGCTCCAGCACGCTGGTGCGCGTGCCGGTGCCCGGCTCGGACGGCATCGGTTGGGGCTCGAACGGGTCGGGCGGCATCGAGGAGGCACGCGGCATACCGACAACCGTAACCGAACCACGACGCCAGGCGCCCCTGTGGAAATCGCCCGAGGGGTGTCGGCGAGATCCAGGAGACTCGCGCCTATGACCGTAAGGAGGCACCATGGGTCTCATGACCGTCCTGGCCCGGACCGGGGAGTTCACCCGTGAGGATCTCGACGCCATGCCCGACGACGGGCACCGCCACGAGCTTCTCGACGGGTCGATCGTCATGACCCCGTCGCCCGGCTATCGGCATCAGCGGATGTCGTTGCGTCTGGCCGTCCTGCTGTTGGGTGCCTGCCCCGAGGGTTTGGAAGTCCTGACGGCGCCCTTCGACGTGGTCCTCTCGCCGCGCACCGTCGTTGTCCCCGACCTCATCGTGGCTCGCAGCGGCGACTTCTCCGAGAAGGACCTGCCGCGAGCTCCGCAGCTCGCCGTCGAGATCCTCTCGCCGAGCACCCGCCGCCTGGACCTGACGCTCAAGCGGGACCTCTACGCCGAGGCGGGGGCCGCCGCCTACTGGGTGCTCGATCCCCAAGTCCCGTCCATCACGACGTGGACACTGCGCGGGGGCACCTTCGAGCAGACGGGGTATGCCGCGGCCGCCGACTCGCTCACGGCCGACCTGCCGTTCCCGGTCACCGTGTGTCCGGGAGACCTCGTGCGCTGAGCCCGAGGGCGCTCAGCCGAGGGCGTCCAGGGCCGCAGCCAGGTCGTCGATGAGGTCGGCGGGGTCTTCCAGACCCACCGAGAGCCGGATCGTCCCATCGGTGATCCCCACGGCGGCCCGCGCCTCCGGAGTCAGCCGCCGGTGCGTCGTCGTCGCCGGATGAGTGACGAGCGACTTGGCGTCGCCGAGGTTGTTCGAGATGTCGACGACCTGCAGGGCATTCATGACCGCGAAGGCATCGTCCTTGCCGCCGTCGATGGCGAAGGTGATGACGGTCCCGCCACCGAGCATCTGTCGACGCGCCAGGTCGCGCTGCGGGTGGTCCTCGCGCCAGGGGTGCAGGACCTGCGTGACCCGCGGGTGCTCGGCAAGGAAGGCCGCCACCGCGAGCGCATTGTCGTGCTGTCGGTTGACCCGCAGCGACATGGTCTCCAGACCCTTGAGCATCACCCAGGCGTTGAAGGGCGAGAGCGCCGGACCGGTGTGGCGCATGAGGTTCTTCACCGGGCCACCGATGTAGTCGGCCGGGCCGAGGATCGCTCCGCCGAGCGCCCGACCTTGACCGTCGATGTGCTTGGTCGCCGAGTAAACGACGATGTCGGCGCCGTGCTGCAAAGGCTTGGAGTAGACCGGCGTGCCGAAGACGTTGTCGACGACGACCTTGGCCCCCACCGCATGCGCGAGGTCGGACACCGCACGGATGTCGACAAGTTCCTGCATGGGGTTACTGGGTGTCTCGAAGAACACTGCGGCAGTAGGGCGGTCGAGGGCTGCCCGCCACTGGTCGAGGTCGGCCCCGTCGACGAGCACCCGCTCGACGCCCCACCGCGGCAGGATCTCGTCGATGATGACGAAGCAGGAGCCGAACAACGCCCGCGAGGCGACGATCCGGTCACCCGCACCGCAGAGGGCGGCCAGGGCGACGAAGACGGCCGACATCCCCGACGAGGTCCCGAAACACGCCTCGGCACCCTCGATGAGCCGCAACCGCTCCTCGAACATCGCGACCGTCGGGTTGCCGTACCGGCTGTAGATGAACTTGTCGATCTCATCCTTGAACGCCGCCTCGGCCTGCTGCGCCGAGTCGTAGACGAACCCTGACGTCAGGAAGACCGCTTCGGAGGTCTCGTCGAACTCGCTACGGGTGAGGCCACCGCGCACGGCATACGTGTCAGGTCGCCACCGGCGCACCTCGTCGCCGACGCTCACCCCTGCCGCCACGGCAGGCCAGCGGTCTTCCACCCGCCGACACCCCGGTGGTGGGTCGCGTCCAGTTGCCCCTCGAACCCGTCCACGATGTTGTATGCCGGTCCGAGACCGGCCTCGGTCGCCGCGTCCGCGGCGTGCTTGGAGCGCACCCCCGAGCGGCAGAGGAAGTAGACGGACTGGCCTTCGGCGATCCCGGCCTCGCGCAGTTGGTCGACGAAGTTGTCGTTGCGCGCGCCACCGGGATAGGTCACCCACTCGATGAGGATGGCGTCCCTGCCGACCCGCGCGAGGTCGGGCACGCCGACATAGGCCCACTCCGCGCTGGTGCGGACGTCGACGAGGACGGCCTGCGGGTCAGCCTGCAGGGCGGCGAAGGTGTCGGTCGGAGAGATGTCACCGGCGTAGGTCATGGCAGACAGGGTAACGATCACGGCCGCTGGTCAGCCCCGCGCTTCCACGCTTCGACCTGCGGCGTTTCCATCCGATCCGCGAGGAGCAGCGCAGTCAGTTCATCGACGGGTCGTCGGGATAGAACGCCACGAGGGCCAGGCTGTCGCGCTGGCGTCGTAACACGCTGGCCCACAAGGTTTCCGGGTCGTCGGTGAAGGCGTCCCGCGGCTCGGCGTCCAGCACGTACCAGTCCCCCCGCGTGATCTCGCCCTCAAGTTGCCCTTCGGACCACCCGGCATACCCGGCGAAGATCCGCAACCCGGCAACCTCCGGGGCCACGAGGAGTGGGGGCGCGTCGAGGTCGACGACCCCGATGCCTCCGAAGAGGCGTTGGACCCCCAGCGTCGCCTCACCCTCGCCCGGAACGCTGACGATGCCGATCGCCGAGTCGGTGCCCACTGGACCGCCCCGGAAGAGCGTCTGCGGCGCCGTCGTGACGGCCTGCCACCCGGGCAGCACGGCATCGACGCCCGCTTCGAGCGGCTGGTTGAGAACGACTCCCTGGGCGCCGTCGGCGTCGTGGTGGAGCAAGAGGACGACCGATCGGCGAAAGACGTCACCCTCGACTGACGGGGTTGCAACGAGCAACTTCCCCGCGAGGTATGCCGTCGGCTGACCCGACGGCTCGGTCGACTCCGAGCCCACGCCCCTAGTCTCGCACCGACCGACGCGCGTCACGGGATGTCGGCCGACGCTCGTCACGAGTGTCGAACCGACGGTCCTCGCGCCGAGGCGCGCCACCGTGGTGCGGCCGGAAGCCGCCATGGCTGCCGTGCCGCGGACCGCGCGCGCCCGCCGGGCTGCGCCGCTCGGGCTCGAGCAGCCGGCGCATGGCCTCATCGGTGACCGGCTCCCCGGTCGGTGCGCTGCCACCGGCAGCCGCGACAAGCGAGTCGCCGGGGCTGACCCGCGTGGGGACCTCCTCGAGACCGGCTTCGCGCAACAGCCGCTCGGTCTGCTTGCGTTGGTGGGGCAGGACGAGCGTGACGACGCTGCCCTCCTCCCCCGCGCGAGCCGTGCGCCCGGAGCGGTGCAGGTAGTCCTTGTGGTCGGCCGGCGGGTCGACCTGCAGGACGAGAGACACGTCGTCGACGTGGATGCCGCGAGCGGCGACATCGGTGGCGACGAGCACCCGCAGCGTCCCCAGGCGGAAGGCGCCGAGCACGCGGTTGCGGACACCCTGCGACAGCCCGCCGTGCAGGGCAGCCGCGACAACGCCGCACTCGCGCAGCTGAGCAGCGACCCGGTCGGCGCCGAGCTTGGTGCGCACGAACACGATCGTGCGACCCTCACGGTTGGCCAACTCGGCAGTGAGCGGCTTCTTGTGCTGCGGGTCGATGAGGAACGGGAAGTGGCGCATCGTCGTCACCGAGGCAGTGGCGTCGTCGGTCGAGTGGGTCACCGCGTCGGTGAGGTAGCGCGAAACGAGTTGGTCGACCCCGTTGTCGAGGGTCGCCGAGAACAGCAGCCGCTGGCCACCGTCGGGAACCTCGTCGAGGATCCGGGTCACCTCAGGCAGGAAGCCCATCTCGGCCATGTGGTCGGCCTCGTCGAGGACGGCGACCTGGACCGAGCCGAGCTCGACGGCGCCGCGGTCCATGAGGTCGATGAGGCGGCCGGGGGTGGCGATGAGCAGGTCGATGCCACGCTCGAGCGCGCTGATCTGGGTCGTGTAGGACAGTCCGCCGGCCACCAACTTGTGGCGCATACCGACAACGTGCACGAGCGGCTCAAGGGCGTCGGACACCTGCATCGCGAGCTCACGGGTCGGCACGAGCACCAGCGCGCGCGGCCGACGCGGGACCCGACCGGACCCGTCGGCGAGCAGCCGAGCGAGCATGGGCAGGCCGAACGCCAGGGTCTTTCCGGAGCCGGTCTGGCCACGGCCAAGGACGTCGCGGCCGGCGAGCGCGTCGGGGATGGTCGCGTCCTGGATCGGGAACGGCGTGGTGATGCCGTCGCGGGCGAGCCTCTCGACGAGCCGCTCGGGCAGGCCGAGGGAGGCGAAACCGTTGTCCTCGGCCACCGTCACCGGGTTGGTCGAGACCGGCGTGCGGGCCGACGAGGTCCAGGAGTCGGCTTCGAGGCGCTCGCTCTCCGGGTCGACGAACGGCTCACGGTATGCCGCCCGCTCACCATCGCGGCGCGCGGGTCGGTCGTCACGGTCGAAGCGGCGCGGCCGGTCCTCCCGCTCGAACCGGGTCGGGCGCGAGGGTCCGCCGTCGCGGTCGAAGCGAGCCGGACGGTCATCGCGGTCGAAGCGACCCGGACGAGCCAGGCGGTTGTCCCGCTCGAACCGAGGAGCCCGGTCGTCGCGGGCGGGTCGGTCATCACGGGCCGGACGGCTGTCACGGGCCGGGCGGTCGTCCCGGTCGAAGCGGCGCGGCCGGTCATCCCGCTCGAACCGAGCCGCACGGTCATCACGAGCGGGACGGTCATCACGGGCCGGACGCGAGGGGCGGTCGTCCCTCTCGAACCGAGCGGGACGGTCATCACGCGCCGGACGGGCCGGGCGGTCGTCGCGGTCGAAACGCCGTGGCCGGTCGTCCCGCTCGAAGCGCGCCGGGCGGTCGTCGCGGTCGAAACGGCGCGGGCGGTCATCACGCTCGAAGCGCGCCGGGCGGTCGTCGCGGTCGAAACGGCGCGGGCGGTCATCACGCTCGAAGCGCGCCGGACGTGTGGGGTTGCCATCCCGGTCGACCCGGGCCGGGCGTGCCGAGCGGTCATCCCGCTCGAACCGGGCCGGACGGTCATCGCGCTCAAACCGAGCCGGGCGATCGGTGCGGTCGAAGCGGGTCGGACGCTCGGGGCGATCGTCGCGGACGAACCGGGCCGGACGGCTCGGGCGCTCGTCGCGCTCGATACGTGCGGGGCGCTCGTCGCGGGA
>Ga0209719_1001846_pt1 | contig 24331 bp, 20 predicted proteins | sample AD_JPNAS2_MetaG_FD_184421 | JGI IMG/M metagenome (GOLD analysis project Ga0209719, IMG submission 184421) | Active sludge microbial communities of municipal wastewater-treating anaerobic digesters from Japan - AD_JPNAS2_MetaG (SPAdes) (version 2) | ecosystem: Engineered > Bioreactor > Anaerobic...
GGGTTCTGCTTCCTCCTGGTCTTCACGTCCAGAAAGAAAACGTACGGTCGAGGCGGTTACTTCGAATGAAGCGCCAACCTTTCCATTGTTTTCCCAGATATGTGGCCCACCAGTTTCAGGATCGGGGTTTAGGCGTCCTTCCACTAACACCTTGCTTCCTTTGTGTAGGAATTCATTGCAGGATTCTGCTTGTTTTCCCCACACAGTTACACGGAACCAGGTTGTTTCTTTGACTGGCTGTCCATTCTGACCGTTGTAACGACGATTTGTGGCCACCGATAAGGTGGTCACTGGTTGTCCGCCAGGGGTAAAGCGCATTTCAGGATCTTTTCCCAAATTTCCGATGAGGATAATCGTTTGGTACATTGTGTTTTTCCTTTCTCTTTGGTATGTGGTTTTTAAGCTGCAACGGATGCAGGCGTCGGTGTAGCGCGTTGACTGGCTAGCCAATTACGCAATTCATCCTTTGAAGCAGGAACTCTCCCGGTTTTCTCTTTGAATTGGTCAAATGCCTCCTGCTCGGAGACATTACCATTCACAGAGACTCCATCCCCATACCTGCGTACGATAGAGGTGGCAGGAGGTAATGAATTAGCCTTCGAAGTTGGAGTTGCCGTAGATGAGGTGCCATTGGATCGGTTTTGATCAAGGCCTGCGTTCTGAGCAATTTCCTTGTCATACAACAGATTGCCGAACTGTTCACCCAACTGGCGGAAGCAGCGCTTCAGACAGTCTGTGGCTGAACCTGCCAATGCCATATCAAGAGCTTCGGGTGTATCACCAGTGAAGACACAACGACCAAGATCGGCATGACTGTATGATTTCCCGTCCAGATCGACAGAAACTTTGCCGGTGATATACACTAAACCGACTTCCTCGGTCTGAACATTCCCATTGGCATCCAGGGCTGGAATCTTGCGCTTTTCCTGCTGATTCCAGATCAGCACTTTTTTTTGCCAACGCACGATGACCGGATCACCAATCAAGTCAAATGACCAGGCAAATCCGAAGATACTGTTGGCTCGATCAATAACGTCGTATCCTTCCAGATATGGGACAGATCCCATACCCGGCGCTTGGCGGCGTTTGACACGAGACATATCCAATGGCTGGCGAAGTTCCCAGAGTATGCGGCTAAGCCGGTCGCTCAGGTTCCCATCATTTGAAGGGATGGTTTCATTCATGTGACTCTCCTTTTCTTGATCTATGTGAATTTGTGGTTGCGCCGCTTCTAAAAGACGGACACCTTCAATGTGTTTGCAGAGAATCTGAGGTCCCCGCTGCTGATAATCCATACAGGTACACGCCCAATTGACCTCTTCAGAACCACCTTGAGATGGTCTCAATGTGACGACATACGGTAGCTTGTCGCCATTTTTAACCGTCCATTGGTGGGGATTGGTTCGGGTAACCTGGAACTTGCCAGCGAGAATCGCAGATTGTGCACGTTCAGTACGTTCAACTTGTGCTTGGGTAAGGTCTTGTGTTTTTTGCATAATCCTCCTTGTGGAAATATCCGACGTTGATTAACAAAAGGTCGATTCGAAAGATCAACTCATGGTTAAGCACCAGGAGTGTTCCGACGTTATTTGCTACCCGTGAACAAACACAGGGCAGAAAACGACAATGGTGAAGACTTTTTCTTCATCGCTGACATTTGCAGCCCTATGGATGTGAGAATATATGGGTGGGATGAGTCATTCATCCCACCCATACAGTATTGTTTTCTCCTTGTAATATGAACCTTTCTGCTTCTCAGCACGCCATGACGCCTCCTGGGAGGAAAAGGTTGTTTGTTAAAGTGCAAGCCCACTATCCGGGGACTCCCGGAAATAAAAAGGAGGATCACTCGCCCCCAATACAAAAGGGAGCTTGACGATGACAGGTCTCGAAATCCCGCTTGCTTTATGCAAGGGATTCGGGCGTCATCTTGTGATCCTCCACGTACCCTGAAGTATTAAGAATTCACTTCAGGTCTGAACTCATCCATCTCTCGATTTTTTACACGCTTAGGGCTTTTGCAGGTAATCCAAAAAGAAAATTACCCATGCTCACCTTCGGTTTGTTGATAGGATGAGTTATTCAGCAGTTGCGTCAATTTCTCCAGAAGTGGATACCATCTCACTTGAATCATTCTCCGCTTCAGCGTGCTTGCCAGTCGTAACTTTCTCAATTGATCTGGCTTTTTTCTCGTTCGGTGCGGCAGCATCCAACACAATAATGCGCCTGGCGACTGCCTCCACCACGTTTCGGTCAATGAATACCTGGTTTTGTTTCAAATCGCATGCTTTGATATCCACCGCCAGGTCAGTACAGTTTTTGGATTTCCGTGCTTTGTTGATAAACTCTTCCAAGCTTTCGCGAAAATCCCGAGACTGAAGGAAGCCGTGAACTCGCAATCGCATGCCACGTCGGATATGGATCAGCCCATTAGCTCCACCATTTACCCGGACGTTGATGTAATCACCTGCATCACGTTCCAAATCCAATTTCTTGGCGGGTAGATCACTATCTCGATAGATTACCAACCGGAAGAACAGGTCATCCATAAATTTCCATGGATCACGTACCACGATTCCTTCTAGAACTACATCATTTATCATCTGACCTCCTTGTTTATGAAACCCGCATTATTTAGGGTTAAAAGAAAATGCCGGACAGATCCCAGTGGGTTATGTCCGGCCAACGATTAACTAATAAAATACTCAGTTGTAAGAAAAGTATAGCAATAAATTGGGGCTTATCCTAGGTGGTAATTCTCCAGTGAACCTCACCAATGGATGCTTGATGTCCATAGATTCAAACTTTAGTAACTGATCGAATGCTATTGAACCAGTAACTTCGTCACGACTAGGATAATATCGTTTTGTGCGGAGAATAACCCCAATTTCCAAGAGATTTGTAGGAAATTTGGTTACGACTATTGTTCGATAAACCCTGTACGTCTGTCTATACGACTATAATTACATCATACCTAGATCCCACACCACAAATCGTAGATACTAATAAAAAACCATTTGGGTTTGGGGCTTACAAATACTTTTGATTCGATTTAATCTCTAATTGATTAAACAAGGCTATGAATAAATGGGTCTAAAAGAAATTCCCCTACAATTTAGTATTGATTCTGAAGAAGACATCAGAGTCATGGTTATCTCATTCTTTACAGAACTAGGATTTGATAGAGATGAGATAAGTTGCGAGGATTATTTTTCAATTCATTTGGGACACCAAGAAATTGAAGTCAACAGAAAAAATATAGGCGGGCGAAGTGATATTTTAGTTTCCAGAAATGGTCAGCCTTTAGCGATTGTTGAGACAAAGACTCCATCTCATAAAATTGAAGACGATGATGCTTGGCAAGCAATTTCATACGCAAGATTATTGTCGGCTATCGCCCCATTCGCTATAGTAACCAATGGAGGAGAAACCAAAGTTTACGATGTCTTGGCTAGTAAATTAACTCCAATTGATAATTCACACAATTCTATATGGTTTCAAAATGGGCAACATGTGTCAGCTCTAGGCGATGAAATTAGATACGAGGCGACCAAATTCCTTATCGGTATCAATGCAGATGTTCTTGGTCAATTTTGTATGCAACAAGTCACATTAGGATTGGCAGACCTAAAGAGCAATCTAAATCAGAACAAGAAATATATCCCGGAATTGTATGTTGAACGACGTTTATTGAATGAAGCCTTCATGAACTGGATGAAGAGCGAGCGTTCGATTTTTGCAGTAGTAGGACAATCAGGCTACGGAAAAACCAACTTCATGTGTGCAAAGGTGGAGGAAATAGATGCTTCTCAGTTTTCCCTATTCTATAATGCAAGCAGATTTACAAATGGACTTGTGCAAGCGATAACCAGTGATTTTTTCTGGGAATTCCACAGAGAAAAAAATATCGTTCATATATTTGATCGTTTGGATCAAATAGCAAAGAATGCAGACAAGAAGCTAATCATTTTCCTTGACGCAATTGACGAAAATCCTACAGGTATTGTCACATTAAAAAACGAATTACTCGAACTAACTACAAGGATACAAAAATATCCAAATATTAAACTTGTTATCAGTTGTAAAACGTTTGATTGGCCTTATGTAGTAATTGATGGCAACCAGGCTTTCAATTGTCTTGCAGAAACAATAAATCCATCAATTATTAATCCGGAAACTCGATTGACCACTCCGGATGCGAAGCAGATTGGTTTTCACCTAGAAGAATTTACCGCTGAAGAATTGGAAGAAGCTATAACAAAATACAAAAATGCTTATTTGTTAAAGGGTGATTTTGGCGGGGAATTATTAAAAGAAAGCCATAATCCTTTATTGCTGAGATTTATTTCGGAAATTTATGGGGGGAGGGAAGAATTACCAACTTCCATTTCTAGTCTTGAACTGTTTAATCTATATTGGCAAAGGAAATCAGAGCCCATTGAGAACCCTGGTATTTCCGAAACCATCTTATCAAGAACAGCATCGCTCATTTTCGATTCGGGGACTAGGGGAATACCTAAGGATCAAATTAGATCCGACCTTGCTTGGAGTGATGGTTATGATAAATCTCTAAAAGATTTGTTTAGATTAGGTGTGTTGGCTAAAACAAATATTGAAGAACTAGAAATCATTGGATTTGAATTTAATAAATTCCTGCTTTTTTATTACATTTTCAAGGTCAAGAAGTTTCAAGTTTTGCCACTTGCCGATCGGGTTATTTGCATCACAGAGCTAGTGAAAACAAAGATAGGCATAGAAGCACTAGAATTCTACTTAACAATCGCGAGTCAAGATGCTGTGAACGAACTTCTCAAACATTTAGCCAGTCAAAATCTTCTGTTATGTACCAACATTATTACTGAATTAGCTGGTATAAAGAACTATGAGAAATCGCCAATTCCTATAGAGCATATATCAAATTATTTAGAATTCTATAACTTTCTACGCGATAACTTCTTCGAACGATTATCTTATTCAATAATGCCTTATTCTAAAATGCCTCTTGGCGTGATTTTTACAGGAGACGTTCCTGTCCTTTTCAGGGCATGCACATCAACTGTTAGTCAACCCATAGTGAGAATTGATGACAAGCAATTGATTAAGGAGTTATTTAAAGGACCGATAAGCAGAAAGTTGCAGACAGATCTAATGCCGGTAGGCTCCTTTCATATTGGTGGAATACATGAATTTTCAAAACACCCTCAAGCAGCATCGTATAAACACTTGGTCAGTGAAATAGGTTCGGCATTGTCACACAAAATGTTAGACGAATCGAGCGCTCCAGAAGTACTAAAGGAACGAATATATTCAATTTTATTTTATGAGCCATCAATCTGGTTGCAAGGAGATGACTTCCCCCCACATGATCATTATTGGAAGTTGATGGGATATAAAGATATTCAAGAAGCCGAGGAAGCAAAGATTGTTGATTTACTCAAGCAGACAGATGAATTAATCAATAAAATACACTCACATCTGGAAAGGCGTAACTCCCTTTATCCCAGTTATTTGCGCCGTACCAATCAATTACTTGCAATGTACTTCGCCTTAAGTAAACTCAACCCTGAAGACCATTTAGGGCACCCCCCTTATTCGATAGATAAATTATGGAATTATCTACGAGGTCCGATCGATCCATTTATAGATGAGGTAAAGAACTTAATTCCGTATATTATTCAAAATTACAAGTTGCTTTTTTCTCAAAACTTCCCTTCGCTAATCCAATATTCCGACTTTTATTCAAACATTGATAAACTAGCCATTGTTGAAATTGTAAGATCAAGTGGCTTTTCGGATTTTCTTGCGTTATCTTACATAGTTTGTCCAAGTATTGTTGGGAATAAAACAATTAAGGTAATTTATACATCTGAAGGGCACTCATTAACGGAAAAACTATATTTCAAATCGCTGTGGGGAGAAGGATATTCCGTAAGTAGTGATAGTGGATGTGGTTTTATAGAACTTAATATGACAATAGAGAATGAGCATATTTACGAACCACAAGCTCAAGTAATTAAGACTCGATTTCCCTCACGAACACCTATTATCGACCAAGCCTATTCATTAATTTCTAGCAATATAAAATCATTGTTGAATGCCAACCATTTGGATTGGAGAGATAGTTATTCTGACTTGGTCAATGACGATTATTTGCGCTTTGCAGCGAGCTCTATTGTTCATAGGGTGGGATAAATGATCAATGCGTCAACGCGCTTAACTTGGCCACTCCGGTTTGGGTGACAAGCACCTTGGGAACTACTGATGGAAACAGGATAGATAAATCTGCTGACACAGAGACCCGTACCGTGTTATCTCCCCCACTGACTTGAATGTCTGTAACAAATGCATGGACCCCTTTAGCGGATAAGCTGGCTGTATTTGAAGTCACATAAACCTGAGCGTTCCCCCAGGTTCTTGAAGTGGGAACAAGACTTCCGGTATCTTGAAAAACTTGCTGATTGATCTCAGCGGAAGCGGCAACTGCCGCAGCGTCTGCTGCCTTTGCCACTTCTGAAATGGCATAAAAATACCGTCCGAGTTCAATAGCCAATGCCAGGGCAGGAATCATTACCAACCCAATGAATACCGCCCAGAAAGTCATTGAATAGCCACGCCGATCTCGCCACAGCATATTACCAGCCTTCTTGCCGAAATGTAGAATCGGCACGGACAGTAAACGTCTGCCCTGGCAATCCAGGGAACAGGCTGGTCAGAGGAGCCATAAAGTTGGGTACACTGCCGCTGACTTGGATCTTTAAAATGCTGCCGGCACTTCCTCCAGGAGCCAAGACACTGACCGAAGTATTTTCCAGAATCCCAGCCTGGTCGATTGCGTCTCTTGCTCCACTCATGGCATAACAGGCTGGGCATTGCTGCGCCACACTTCCCATACGCGCACCATGCCTGGCTGCGGCTTGCACTGCCTGTTGGGCATAGACTAACATCCCCAGGTTAACAATCGCCAACATGACCATAATCGCAATTGGAGTTGTAATTGCAGCCTCAAGCAATTCCATCCCACGAGTGTCTTTAATAAACCTCATAATCCTCCTTGAGGAAAAATTGATCTGCCAGTTTTTGGAACATCCCCGAAGGGGACATTGCTGGCAGACCATTGATTTGACTAGATTTTTCCAGCAATATCAGTCACGATGGCAGCGATATTTTGGCCCAGCAACCGGTATGCACCATAAGCCACCAGAACAACTACTGCAATGATCAATGCGACCTCAGTCGACTCGATTCCCCGGTTATCCTTTAGGAAACGCAATGCCAATCACCTCCTTCCTTCTTTAGAAATATGGATAGAGAACGAACAACAAAGTTCCACAAAAAATTGATACGACAAAAGGAATTTCCCTCTTTTTCTGAAGGCTCGCGATTACGCCCTGCACTCCACCGACAATTGATATCGGGATCAGAAAAATTGGATTTCCAAGAACCAGGCATGCAGCAATTATCAGCTTGACATCCGCACCTCCCAAAACACCAAGTTCCCAAAGCACCCACACGACAAGGATGAGAAGACAAATCAACGTCGCCGTAGGTTGAAAAATCGCAGCAAATGCGGACAACGTAAGAGCAAATGCTAGACGTTTTTCTCGGGGGTTGAAATCTGATACGTGTGTCAGTGCAATCATCAACAATACTGGAGCCCATAAGCCATTGAAAAGGGCATAAACACCTGCACCAACCATCCCGCCAACGGTTAATGGTGTGGGGACCTGGTGGTTGCGAAGATCGTAGACCATACAGGTAAAAAACAGGGCTAAAACGGCGAAATTAGCAATCAGAAGGCGCTCCTATTTATTCTGCATCAGTGCAATTGCTTAAAAATTAAAGCTGGACTCACTTCTGCGCCCAGAAGGTTCTGTCCAGCCAACGATTAATCAAAGATTGTCTATTAATAATTATAATGACAGAATGAAGTTATCCAAGGTGGCCAATTTCTTGATGGGAGTAATAGCCACTTTTCCAGCTGTCATGGAGGTTTTATGATACATAAAGTGGAAGTAATCATTCCGAACGAACTTATAAAGGAAATTGAATGTTACGCAAAGGTCGAGGGAATCACTCTCAATGAGTTCTTGCTGTGGGCTCTTGGTGAAAAGGTGGGCGAATTGCGTGAACGGCGAGGGGTTAAGAATCTACTTAGGGTTATTCCAAACCAAACCACTGAAAAAACTCCCTTAGATAAAGCTACACCTCCCACATATCCTCAAAAACGGTTACTGAAAGCCGAGGAAGTTGCGAAATACCTAAGAATAAGCAAATCAGGTGCCTATCGGTTGATGCAAACTGGTGAAATTCCAGTTGTGAGAATTGGTAAAGTAGTCCGCGTAAGAGAGGAAGACATCGAAAGTTTTGTATTGAACACAAAAGCATAATCCAGACATTGCGGATTAGGCTAAAAAGATTGTCCCTACTTTCAAGATTAATACCGAGGCTAACCATATCGGCAACCCCGGTAAACGGTGAAGCATGATTTTCTGTTCCCGTACCATAGATACCAATCCCGAAGCAATCACAACGATTAAGTGAATAACCAGAAACGACATGATAAAGAAAATCCCTGGCCAGATAAGACGGATCGTAATTGCAGTAACGGCAAAATGGGCGAATAAACCAAAGTCACCTCCTCAACTTACGTACTGGTCAACAACAAGTGATCCAGTTGAGGATCGAGAAGTCCAATTTTTATATCAATTCAGGTTTTAAGGCGCGGGAGGTAAGGTCATATTAAAATCAATCTTTAAACTCGAGGCATGAATTGTCACATTTTTCTCCCTCCCAGCGACTTACTTATTGTAGCTACAATTCAATCAAATGGATCGATTCTGAAAAGGAACATCAATGAATGGAAACAAAGTCCTCAATAATGAGGCCCTTGCCTTTATGATGAACGAAACTGAAGAAACACACCAGTCGATGATGGTCAACTTTACCGAGCTTTACCGCCGGAATGCAACCAATGTCTTCTACTATCTCTACAGCCGCGTACGCAACGTAGCAGATGCCGAAGACCTGGCTTCACAGACATTTGTGACCGCGCTCGAAAGCCTGCCCAACCTACGCGACCCGCTCAAATTCACGCCCTGGGTTTTCACCATAGCCCGCAACAAAGCCTTCGATTTCTTCCGAAAAGCGCAGCGCCGCCCAACCGTGGATTTCGACGAAGAGCTGAATCAGACAAAAGCTACGATAGGAGAGCTATCCCAAGCGGATCAGGATCGTCTATGCGACTTGGAACGTCTTATTTCCCGTCTCAATCCGCTCGAGCAGGAGTATCTGCGCCTGCGCATTGTAGCAGACCTGCCCTTCGCGGAGATTGCCTCAATCCTGAGCGAGCCTGAGACCCGCATTAAAAAGAAGTATTACCGGCTCCTGGAGCGCCTACAAGCCCAGGTGGAGAAATAGAATGAACAACATCAATCCTTTTGAGAAAGAAATCAAGCAAACCTACCGCCTGCCGGAGGTTAACCCAGCCTACTTCGAGCAACTCGAAGCCAAACTAAAGACAAAGCAACCCCATCCTGAAACGAGCGCCAGGCCCGTTTTTCACATTGCGCGTGGTTGGGCTTACGCGGTGGCTACCCTGCTGTTAATCGGAGTCATGGTTCTTGCCATCGGCCCTTCGAAGGTTCTGGCGCAAATCCAGGCTGTTTTCGGATTTGTGCCAAATGTCGGGCTTGTGGACACCAGCTCACCCTTCAGACAACTGGCTGAACCGGTGAGTGATACGAGAGATGGAGTTACCCTCGACATCCAATCCGCTTTCCTGAGCGCTGACCAGACGATCATCACCTATGCTATGTCCGCCCTGCCTGCTGAAATGAAAAGTGCCAGATTTGGCGACCCAGAATGCTTCACGCCTGCCTACCTGATCCTTTCGGATGGCAGAAAAGTCGAAGCCTCCAGAACCAGCGGCGGCCCCACGCCGGACGGGTCATACGCCAATAATATTCGCTTCAGCGACCCGGTCCCGGCGAACTTCAACCAGGCCACACTGGTCTTCCCTTGCCTGGAAGGTGCCGCCCAGGGAATGGGGCCGGAAGACTGGCAGTTTGCGCTGGCCTTCAAACCTGCGTCGGAGGGCATAGTGGTGCACGCGGCTACCCTCATGCCGTCCCAAACTCAGGTCGTAAACCCTGCACCGATCACGTTGGAATCTCCCGCGCAGTCTGAGGTTGAATCCGGTATTCCTGCTATGCCGGGCAGGATCAACAATGGAGACCGCCAGGAGGAGATGATCGTCCTTGCCGTGGTCGAAAACCCCGAGTCATACTGGGTTACCTGGGCTTTCCCATCAAAGTCTGATGACGACATCCAGCGTAATGGTGACCTTTATGAACAAGCTTTCAATCCTGTCCTTTATGATGCAAACGGCACGCAATTGCCAGAGCCAAACCACGAAACCCAACTTCAGCTTGAGCAATATGAAGAAAGCCTATTCAATCAGCTTTCGGGTCAAGACCAACTGAAATACTATCCTCATACGATGTACACGATTGTTGTGCCCAAGTCTGGTGTTGCCTTCCCTATTTATGCCAAACAAAATGTGTACGAACGATCCTTCCCCGAAAAAGAGGCGTTTGTTGATGTTGAATTTGATGGCAGCAAGGTACAAGCTTCGGATGAACCCGTTGAAATCAACCGTGAAATCCAGATCGGTTCGGTCAAATTCAGGCTGAACGCCATCGGAAAGAACCAGTTTGGCGGCTATTCCTTCCTCTTCGATGGTACTGAAGGTAATGTCGTCCAATGCCAGGCAGGCCTGGTTGGATACACAACCAACATGGGCGGTAGCAGTATTTTTAACCCGGATGATCCTTACCACTTCTACCAGGCAGAAATGTACTCGCAAATTCCGACCGGCATGCTGACCGTGCGCGTTTCTCAGCCGGCAGTCCTTGGCGACCTGATCAGTTTCATCGGCTCCTGGTCGCCTGAAAAGTAACCGCTTTACGAAAACCAGGAAAATATGAAAAAAGCGTTGGATCATATCCAGCGCTTTTTTCCATCGGTCTATCCCAAACGCGCGTGCGCATGGCAATTTTTCCCGCAATGAGGAACTGGAACCACTTCGTCAAAATTATCCATCCCATCGTGCCCGAGATAAGTGACATCAAAGGGAGAACATTTCATATTGTAGGTTTATTTTGTCATGAAGGTCGTTTAAACCTTCCCTTGCTGTACTTCGTTTTATTAATGTACAGTAAAGGAGCATGGAGAATTGCATGGAAATTTTTATTAATCAACTGACGAAGAACTATCGCAAGTTTCGAGCGCTCGACAGCGTTTCACTGCACATCCCTGGAGGTATGTTCGGTCTCCTAGGACCAAACGGCGCCGGGAAGACGACCTTACTGCGCATCCTGACCACCCTGCTCGCGCCTACCAGTGGGCAAGTAAGGATTGGGGAGTTCGACGTGGTGCAAAATCCGAGAGCAGTGCGGGAGCGCTTAGGTTACCTCCCCCAGGATTTTGGTTTCTATCGAAACCTTACTGCATTCGAGATGCTGGACTACATCGGCGCGATGAAAAACGTCCCCGCCCGACTGCGGAAGGACCAGGTCTTGAAAACACTCACTGAAGTCAACCTGCTTGACGAAGCACGGCGAAAAGTCGGGACCTTTTCTGGCGGGATGCGCCAGCGGTTGGGGATCGCCCAGGCCTTGTTGGGAAATCCCGAACTCATCGTGGTCGACGAGCCGACCGCCGGGCTAGACCCGGAGGAACGCATTCGATTCCGCAATCTGCTATCCCGCCTAGCGCAGGATCGCACTGTATTGCTATCAACCCATATTGTTGCCGACATTGAAGCCAGCTGCATTGGGCTGGCGGTGCTGAATCAGGGCAAACTGGTCTTCAGCGGCACGCCCGAAGTATTGATAAACCAGGCCAAAGGAGCCGTATGGCAGGTGGATGTTCCGGTAGATGCGTGGCCAAAATTGGAAGCAAAATATCCTGTTTTATCCTCCCGAATGTTGAACAGACACATTCAAGCCCGGTTATTGGCAAGCCACTCCCCGTTTACTGTTGCACAACCCATCGAACCTGACCTGGAAGACGGTTATATGGCTGTCATCAAGTCGACCCTGGTCCAGAAAGAGGTCCACTATGAGTAGCTTGACTCTCAACCGTTTATGGACTGCCTTCCGGACAGAATTTCGTCTGTTGGCTGGGAATTGGATGTATCTCTCGCTGCATGTTTTATGGGCTGCACTTGTCTTGATGTTCCTTGGCCATGACAATCGCTCCGCGCAGGGGCTGCTTGAAACGACTTTGGGACGAACTGCCATCGGGCTGATATCACTAGTGAGCCTTTTTCTGGCAGCGATCAGCTCCTCACGCTCGAATCGGATGAAATTCCACGAACTTGAGGATTCATTTCCCACCGGGTTTGAGGTGTCTTTCGGTCGTTGGTTGGCAGGTCTGCTTGCGTTGGTGATCTTCCTGGTAGAGCCAATCGCATTAGCCGCAACCCAGGGTCCGCTCACGTCGCTGCTGGCAGAAATGCCTACTTATTTAGGGGAGGCTGGGCTGACCTTCGCAGTTGGCAGTGCGTTTGCCTGGGCGCTGATGTCCTGGTCCAAGCCCGGTCGCTGGGCTTACCCGCTCCTGGCAGCCGGGTGGCTTGGCTTTCTGCTTGGCCCAACCATCCTGGCAGACCGTTTCCCTTTCGCCAGCCTGCTCAACTTCATGCGCCAGGGAGTGAGCTTTTATTCAGAATTATGGGGGCGGTTACTGTACGGTGATCAACCTTTCTGGTTTAACCTGTTTTACATCGGGCTGCTGCTGTTGTTCCTGGCAATTTTGATGATAAGCCTATCGTCTCGCCGTTTTTACCAGTCTTCTTTGGTAGGTAGCGTCCTGCTGGTTATTGCGCTTACTTTGGCAGGATGGAGCGGAATGCGGTATGGTTCCGGCGTTCAAGCCACGCAGATCTCGAATACATTCGAGACCCTATCAATTGAGACCAACTCTTTCACTATCACCGATTACCAACTGATCCTCGATCTGAAAGATGCCCAACCGGCGCACTTCACCGCGGAATTAACGGCGGTTAATCAAAGCTCGGTTCCACTCGATACATTACCCTTCCGCCTCAATCCTGTTCTGACTGTCACGGATGCCAGTTTACCGGTTGAACGCAGGAACGAATTGGTAATTGTTCACCTGTCCCAGCCGGTTGATCCTGGCGAAACCCTTTCTTTTTTCATTAATTATCAGGGCATACTGCGCGTCGAGGGTATTTCTGATGGGGTAGTGGAAGCCAGCGATTTTATCGACCCACGCGGTGTGCGCCTGACCCCCACAGCGAACTGGTATCCGGTTCCGATTCTTTCGGGCCCGAACATGAAATACACCCAACATGATCCGGGGCACATCCGTTTGACTGTAATCAACAGCGGCGGCCTTCCCTTTGCTGCCAACCTGCCTGCTGTGGGAGAGAATACCTTCGAAGCAAATTCTGCCAGTTGGGTCTTCCTGATTGGTTCCCCCCGCCTGGTCGTTGAGAAGGTACGCAATATCACCTTGATAACATCCCGGGCAGATCTGGAGCAAGCGCGCCGGTTGGCCAACGTTTTTGAAGATCCCCTGCAGAAAATTACTCCGTTCTTTCCTGACGCAAAGGTTCAAGGACTGATCTTGATGGTGCTGGGTGAAGAAGGCGGTTTACCCGTATGGACGCCGCCCGTAGCTGGATACCCATTGGTAGTTACGCCGCGCTATTCGCCGGCGAATACGAGCGCAAGCCTCGCTTCATCTCGCCGGTTTGTCATCAAAACGCTGGTCACGGATCTATGGAGCTTAAGCGGCGGTGAATTGGACCCCGAATTCGGTGGACCGGTCACCAGTCTGGAGCGCGCCTTCCAGGCCGTTGTCGGTTTCCTTGACATATACGTTCTAGAGGACGGCAATCCAGAGCGCATGCTGGCTCAGATCCAATCTGACGCACAAATGCAAGGAGGCGTAGATGAAGATCAGCTGGCCCTTCTGGAAACCTATCGCCAGGGCGGCCTGGAGGCTGTGAGAGACGTTCTACGCCAGATGTACCTGAAGTCGGACGAACTCCGGGCGCTGCCGTATGAGGACCTCACGCAGTGGATCCGCTCGGCAGGGGAAATGCGATGAGAACGGTGCCGCCTTTGTGCTATGAAGCGCGCCTGGTCGCCGGTTTTGCCGGGCTGCTACCCTGTCTTGGGCTGCCGGCCTACGCGGTCCTTTCCCGGCTGCTGTGGGGGCGCTTCGATGCGGAGATACCTCTCCCGATGATCGTCAACGCCTTCGAGATCATCCTGCCGCTGGCAGCCGGGCTTTCGGCGGCACATTTGATGACAATTGAAACCGAGGAAGGTTTCTCTGAGCTGCGTCGCTCGTACCCGGAATCTCGGCTATGCTTACCGCTGCTGCGCAGCGGGTCCGCCCTGGGTTTTCTGTTCCTGGCGCTGACAGTGGGCGCGTTCGCCTTTCACTTTTTGTGGGGAGCTTATGACGTCTTCGCGGCGGTTCTGCCGTCGCTAGCGCCAGCCTTGTTCCTGACAGGCCTGTCGCTGCTAATCGGAGGCCTGTCACGCTCTTATTGGGCGGCAGCCGGTGTGGTGCTGGTGTACTGGTTCCTCGAGCTGCAGACTCGGGGAAAAATCAGCGGCACGCTGTTCCTGTTCGCCACAGTTTGGAACTGGAGGGAGGTAAGTTATCCCCTCAACCGGTCGCTCCTCGCCGGTTTGGGCTTTGCCTTCTTTGTGATTAACGCAGCATGGTATGCTTATCGAAATGGAGGTTCAATTCGGAGGAGCGCGCTTGGAGAGCGATGAGCAGATGTATGCCCGGGTGCGGGCAGGAGACCGGACAGCACTGGCCGGGTTGGTCGAGCGCTATGTTGGACCGCTTTTGAAATTCCTGACCAGAATGACCGGCCAGCCCCAAATGGCCGAAGACCTGGTGCAGGAGACGTTTATTCGCTTACTGAGATACCGCGGCAGTTCGCCTCAATGTTTCCGCCCGTGGATCTACCAGATCGCTCGCAATCTGGCTCGCGATACTTTTCGCTCTGCAGCCGTTCGTCGGGAGACGGATTACCTGCCGGACGAAGACCAGGAATCCGATTGGATGGCGGACCCGTTAGAAACAGAAAATCTGGCGCTGCAAACCTCCGACCGACAGCAGGTAAACGCCCTTTTACAGAATTTACCAGCGAGGCAGCGGGAGGTGATCGTACTTCGCTTTTACCAGGAGTTGTCTCTGGAAGATATTTCCACGATTACGGGCGCGCCGCTCGGCACAGTCAAAAGTAGATTGTTCCACGGGCTGCGGCGCGCCCGGATGATCCTGGAGCAGGAAGAGGTGAATCAAGATGAAAGATGCCATTAATCGGTTGACTGATGGGTTGGACGAAACCCAACGCCAGGCGTTGGGCGACCTGAGCGCCCTGGCGTTTCTCCTCGAATCCGACGTTATGCCCGACCCGGGTCAGGAAGACGTTGCGCGCCTATTGGAGGCGTTAGAGCCCTGCCTGCCTGTTCCTACTGCTCCTCGACGACCGCGCCCACCATTGGGCTGGCTGCGCCTGGTACGCAGCCAGTTCGTCCTCTTCGAAAGCTCCTTCTGGCTGTCCGGTGCGCTAGTTTTGCTGCTTGGGCTGTTCATCACCACCATCGATGGGCATGAGCTGCTACCGCTAGCTTTCGTGATGCTTTCTCCACTTCTTGTCGCTGCTGGTGTCGCATACGCCTTCCGACCCGAGACGCGCACATTAGGTGAATTGGAGCGCCTGACTGCCACTTCTACTGCTAAATTACTTTACGCTCGCCTTGCGCTGGTGCTGGCTTTTAACTTACTGATCGCGTTGCTGCTGCTCTTGTTGATTTGGTTGGAAGGACCACAAGTGCTGCTTTGGCGTTTGGTGCTTGCCTGGTTGGGACCCATGTTGGCGCTGACAGGTTTGGCGCTTTTCACGTCAGTCCGATGGGGTTCACTCGTTAGTTCCCTGCTCCCATTAGGCCTGTGGGGGAGTATGGTGCTGCTGGGCTGGCGGGAGGCTCTTCTTCATCACATTGCCGCTGGGATAACAGCGACGTCCTGGCTGCTCATGGAGATCAGCCGGTCTACCCCGGTGCTGATTGGTTCGATGTTGGCCTGCCTCGCTGGTATAGGATTGCTGATCCTCTCCGGGCGAGCTGCATCCAATGAGAGGCAATCGTGGAACTGAGAATCCAGGGTTTGTCGAAATCCTATGGTTCTCGGGTGGCGTTACGAGATGTGACCATCGAGATCACCCCAGGTAAGGTCGCTTTACTGGGGCCGAACGGCTCGGGGAAGACTACCTTGCTTCGCTGCCTGGCCACATTGTTGCAACCGGACAATGGCGGGCTTTGGTTTGATGGGCTGCCTTACGCACAAAACTCACCCTGGTTACGGAGCCAGATCGGTTACCTGCCGCAAGAGCTGGATTTCCCCCACAATTTGACGCCCAGGCAGCTCCTGGAATATCTTGGGGCGCTGAAGAATATCCCTGAGTCTGGTCAGGTGAACCATTTGCTTTCTGCCTTAGGCTTGAAATCCGTAGCCGACCAACCCTTTGGAAGGTTATCCGGGGGGCAAATCCGCCTGACCGGAATCGCACAGGCTTTCCTCGGAACTCCTTCTCTGTTATTGCTAGACGAAATGACGCGCGGATTGGACGTGGAAGAACGTGAACGCGTCTTCGCGTTGGCTCGCAAACCGTCACCAGGACGTCTGATCGTGTTCAGCACCCACGATCCGTCTGATGTTGAACGTTTCACAGAATATGCTATTGTTTTACAACAGGGACGCGTAATTTTCTCTGGAAAAGCAGGAGATCTTCATCACCATATCCCGGGACACCATTTTTACCAATGACCACCAGCTAGCCATGCATCAGCGATTAGTCAATGCGGGAGGTTAAAATGTCCAAACTATTGTCTAGTGTGTTCGTCCCTCTACTCCTATTTACGGTGTTGACCGGTTGTACAACAGTGCCGATGGTTTCGCCAATTGTTACCCCTGGTCAGAATACATCATCAGATCATGCAACTATTCCTCTCACTCAAGCTGAAGCAACAATCCCAGCAAAAACACCAGATGCCCAATCGAAACTCCAACGATTGCGGATCACCAACCAGAGCAACATCCCGCTCCACAACCTAGTCATGAGATTCCCTGACGAACGAATCGAGTTTGGGGACGTTCCTGGTGGGACAACCACGGAATATCGGGAGGCGCCGCAAGGTGTCTACCGTTACACCGCTTACGACGTTGAGGTGAATGGGCAGGAATACCAGCAGCCGGTGGTCGATTGGGTTGGCGAAACTCCGATGCAGGGAGAGAATTTTACCTATATCATCGATGTGGATACAGCCCGTTGGCAGACGGAAGGTCAGGTGATCCAGTTAGTCCAGGTGAGTATAGATCAACCAGAGGTGGTTTCCCTCCCGGTGTTAAACCCCACTCTGCACATTGGCAAAGGCAGCCCAACTTCACTGGCCGTTTCACCGAATGGACATTGGCTGGCTGTCAGTACACAGTTCGGTGTTACCCTGTACCACGCCAGCACATTTGCGGAATCCTGGTTCGCTCCGATGCCGGAAAATGCTGCGCATGTAATTTTCGATCCCAAAAGTGAACGCTTAGGCGTTGTCTCAGGCAGTGCCATTATCATTCTGGATGTGGGTAACGGTAAACTGTTGGCCAGGTTGGAGGGCGCGGGCGGCTCGTTTGCCTGGTCACCGGATGGCCAGCGGATGGTCACCGGCGGTGGCTGCGAGCAGGTGACTGTTTGGGATGCAAATAACGGCACCTCACTGAAAGAACTCAGCGGCACCAAGTGTTCTGAAGGTTACAGCGGGATAAATGTCGCCTGGGCGGCGGATGGACGTATTTACGGTGTTTCGATGGGAACGAAAATTCTGGCATGGGAGGGAGATACCTATGCGCCTGTCACAGATTTTTCAGCCGAGGGTGCCAAAGATACCTGGATCAGTGCCCTCTTGTCCGCTCCTATGGGCAACCTTCTGGCGCAATATGACAGTATGGGCTACCCGATCGTCGCCATCGTGGATACGAAACAAGATCGCCAGATTCATCTGCTTGACCAAAAGGTCAATGGGCCAATCACCACACTGGCCTGGGCGCCGGATGGGCAGCATTTGGCAGTGGCGTACGGGATGGACACAGGCCTGATCCTGATTTGGAATGCCCAGACCGGCCAGGTGGAGCAGAAGATCGAGGGTTATTACACTGCCCCGGGCTTGGGTTGGTCGCCGGACGGGAAGACCCTTTTCGGACCGCAAACTCCGGATGGTCAGATCAATGCTGTTGCGGTAAGCAACGGCAGTGTGCTACGCAGCCTGGGCGGTCACGCTTCTGCGGGAACTTTTTTGACCTGGACGCAGGACGGGTTAGCCTCCACGAACGGTGCGGCCATCACGTGGTGGAACCCAGTTAGCGGAGGACTTTTACACCAGGAAATGGTCGGTACCCTTCAGAAATGGGTAAACTCCTGGCCGCCTACTGGCCTTGGAATCTATTTATTTACCAGCAGCGATCAAACTCATCAGGTGGGAAGCGTATGTTCAAAACGTCCCCTCGAAAGTGATAACAATCAGTACCCATTCTCCACAGCATGGTCTTGGGATGGCAGCAGCCTGGCTGATCCAACCCATGTGTGGGACACGGGAACAGGTAAACTCCTGGCTCAATTACAAGACCCAGCTCAGCAGCATACCCCAGACCAAGTCACATGGTCGCCCGATGGCAAACGTCTTGCCTCGGCGGATTCATTGAACATGCAGCCTCCCGTCATCTGGGACGCACAGACCGGGAAGGTACTATTCGTTTTACAGGCAGAGACCGGAGAACTCAGACCATTGTGGCTCGGGCTGGCATGGTCTCCGGATGGCAAAAAACTGGCTGCGGTGGGAGCGCTGATGCACCCGGACGGTGGGGCGGATGAAGGCATGGTCCTGATCTGGGACGCAGAGACTGGAAAACAGGAGCAGTTGTTGACTGCAGGGATGAACGATTACCGGCTATGGACCGTCGCTTGGTCGCCGGATGGTCACTTCATGGCTGTCGGCTCGACCGGCAGCGATATATTCCTGTGGGATATGACCAGCAGTCAACCTCTGGCAAAATTGGGCGGTCATACCGATATCAGCGATCAACTGGCCTGGTCTCCTGCCGGTAACCGCTTGGCTTCTGTTGCCCGTGACGGCACCCTACAAATCTGGGATCTATCTGCATTTACTTCAGGCACAGAGTAATAGCTGCCATGGCTACTCTGGAATTGTACGTCCTATATAATATTTAGCTGACCAGCATTTGACCCTCCATGATGAGCCAAATGGGTCAATTCCCGTAAACTACTCAAAAAAGCAGTTGATTTGCCAAGCTATATAAATAGAAATAAATTGGACAGGTAGTTGTACCAGGCAGGAGGAATTTATTATGACCAAATCACAGAAAAGAGGGCTATTCGTTGTAGTGACTGTAATCATCGCATGCTGCAGTTCAAACACAACATCACGCCAGCGGATTATGTCGAGGTCGTAAACAACTTGACGAAACTTGAATAGTTTGTTAATGTTCTCTTCGGAAATTGCTTATTGGATTACTACAATTCTACGATTGATCGTTCTTTTTCGGAGAACCTTATGGAAAATACCATCATTGAAGTAAAACATGTAACGAAGTCGTTGGGAGGACGCACCGTCTTATCAGATATCAACTTCCAGGTTCCAAATGGATCAGTATTTGGGATCTTGGGGCCGAATGGATCTGGGAAAACCACTTTATTACGCATCTTGTTAGGCTTGATCGTGCACGATACTGGTGAAGTTAAGGTGTTGGGGCAGAATCCATTAAGCATGACCAGAGAGGATAAAAATGGGATTGGTTTCGTTCTAGAAGATCATGGGTTAAATGAAAGACTTACTGCTTACCAAAATATCGATTTCTTCGCTCAGGTTTATGGATTAGCGAAAGAAAAGCGCAGAGACCGGATTCTTGAAATGCTCGATAAAGTGGACTTGTCTTCTTACAGAAAGAAACCAGTAGGTACTTTTTCAAAAGGGATGAAACAACGACTATCGCTCGCCAGAGCCTTGATACACGAGCCAAGGATTTTATTCCTGGACGAACCGACATCTAATCTTGACCCAGAGGGAACTGTCTATATCAGAAATCTGATCCTCAGATTGTCAAGAGAGGCGGGAATTACAATTTATATCAATTCGCATGACTTGGATGAGGTGGAACGGATCTGCACAAGGATAGTGATCATGAAACATGGAAATATTATGCTCCAGGGGGCAATTGCTGATTTGTTAAGGCCAAACAATCAAACAACTCTCGAAGTCAAGTTGGAAAAAAGTAAAGCTATTCCAAAATTAGCTAATCTATTAAGTTCTTTATCTTATGTCACTCATTTTAAGATAGAAAAAGATGTTGCTTTCATTGAGTTAATAGACGATCCTTCGCGATTACCCCTTTTTAATACACTTGCTCAAAATTCCATCCCAATTAAAGAGATTACCCAAATTAAAGACAGCTTAGAGGACCTGTATATTTCAATTGTAAAGGAGGAGGAACATCATGAGGTTCAATGATATTGTCGCAGTAGCAAAAAGAGAGTTGCTGGTGATTACTAATTATAGGTTTTTATTTCTCTTTACTTATCTCGTATCATTTTATGTCGGTACGTATTTATCAATGGCGTACACAAACCTGATCCCTGATCCGCAAATCAGAATTGATACATACCTGGCTTTCTTTTTTCTGTCAACGGAAATTGTATTCAGTTGGGCTTTGTCAACTTTACAAGTCCAGGATTATATGCGGCAAAGATGTATGGAGACGATTTTAGCAACGCCTTTGTCTTTAGCTTCGATCTTATTGGGGAAATCTCTGGCAATTTTCATCCTCAGTTACATCCCCTCTTTATTCTGTGTAATCATTGTTTTTCTTCAGGCAAATTGGCCATTGGGATTGGCAACTCTTATTTTTCCTTCAAGTGTCGGGTGGATTCTCTTTTTCATATCTCCAGTTCTGTTATTTGGAACAATCTGTGTAAACACATTGTTGTTAATGTATTTGAATCATTCTATGGGGAGCCTGATCGTAAACTTTATCGTTTATCTTCTCATATTTCGGTCAGGTGCTCATTCTTCTTTTGGCATAAGTCCCGCCATTTTGGGCAGTTATATTTTGGGTTTAATATGTGTTTTTTTGTTATCGTATATCGGCTTAAAGTGCTTGAGAAAAGAAAGAATCGTGTTGGCACTTTGATCCGCTTATCACGATTTTTCAATTTTCAATTGTGTGGTCTTCCTTAGGTGATTTGATAAAGTTAATTTACAAAACTTATTAAGAATAATTCACTTAATCAAACTACAGCACAAACTATTCTTCTCGCTTAGGTTTACAAAAGCACACAGCGACCTGAGGGGGGCAGGCTGCTGTGCGTAATTACATTTATTATGCGATTCTTGCTGACCATAGTGGAAAACAATGAACAATTTGGTAGAAAATAACTGATAAAAACAAAAGAGGTAACCCCGGAATTTGATGTAGCTTAACCGATTTGCTTTTCACCAATGAGATAAATGTCAATACGAGCATAGCGATTACGTGTACAACCAAAAAAGCCAAAATATAGGTTGTGTTCGGATTAATCAGATTGAGAGTAATTGCGGATACGGCATCCGCGCCACCCCACCACTTCAATTCCCAGGCAGCCCAGAAGCCAATGATTGCCAAAGCTGAAAGTGGTGAAGATTGAATCGAGAGGAATGCTCCCAAAAATAGCAATGGGAGCCAGGTGATTATTCGGCTTAACTCTTCCCAGCCAAATGCTTGAGATATCCTATATCGTTCACTAACAGCAGCAACTACAGCAGCAAGTAGGACTAATGTCCAGTCTCCCTGCCAGATCCGATAAAGGCCTGCGCCAATGAGAGGAATAACCACCCAGGCGCTGTGAGGTATTTCACTTTTTCGGATATCGAACCAAGATACGATTCCCAACCAGGTTACAACAAGGCCAAAAATAATCCAATCCATAGCACCTCTTTTCTACGGCTTGATCTGCCCTTCGATCCGTCGGATATATTCAGCGCCACTTGCACAACCGCTTGAAAAATTGGCTGCAATGCTATTCCAATTGTTCGGATTTCCAGTTTTTCGAAGAGCTTGATATACACACCCAGCGCCGGCATGGTAATTTGCTAGAACCAGACGCCAGTAATCGTCATAACTTAAAAACGCAGCTGGTTGTTTGCCGGTTGCCAGATTGAAAATCCTGGTCGATTGCAAACAACTTGCATTGAGAGTTTCAGTCAGAACTCGTATCGCTTGGTTTCCTTTTTCAAGATCAACACCCCCTGGACAATTCGGGCAGGTGGCCTCGATTTCTTTCAATACCAATCCACGCAGGAGCAATTGGGTCGGTGAGTCAAGAAACTGGTATTGTGTGCTACAACTTTTCCCTCCAAACGCTTGCCGGCAAATGCTTTGGTAATATTCCGGACGCCACATCAAGACAAGATCAGCTCCGTATCCGGTCATCTGACCTAATCCAATCTCTCCCCGTGTCCAATTCGCCGCTGGCCAGAATTGCGATTCAACCGCGATGACTGCTTTGACCACCTTCGCGGGCAAATCGTTGGATCGAGAGTAGGTAAGGATCATCGGATCATATCGGTTCTGCCAGACTATCACCTGATCTTTGGCGAGTTCGATACCACAACCGTTCGCAGAACCATCTAGATTCAACCCATTAGCCGGGCAAGTGGAACCATCGATCAGCCCGGATGACAATAACTTTGCAGCCAAAATATCATAGCGGTTGGCGGTAGTTAGATCTGTGTTTTCTTCTGCCGGCATCAACCAATCCGGGATGGAGGTTGGGGTTAGACCATATGCTATCTGGCAAGTTCCCCAGCTGTTTGCTTTCACTGGTAGAACATTCCAACTGACGGTAGTCATCACAGTAAGGACAACCACTAGAAAACGGATTATGGACGACCATGCACGGGATGCCATGCCACCTCCCATACTGAGCTAGCAGTTCGATAAGTCTGACCGGAACTATCCCGGAAATCTGCCCAGGCAGTCCAAATACCTTCTTCGGTGGTGCCAAAATTGAGATCCCCAGAATTTTCAGGAGTTACAGACCAGGTTGATCCATTTCGGATCAGAGAAATCAGAGCACCCGATGGTGTTCGAACCCATACAAGAATCGAATAAGGTGAAATACCACCAGATACGGTTCCAATCAGGGTTTGTGCAGGTTGTCCAAGATTTGGCGCAAACAAGAGCAATCGTGCGTAAGTCACTGAAATTGTTCCACTCAGCGGTGCAACGACAACCACCGTGACCGAATCACTAGCGGATTCATACTGATTAGAACAGGTGATTGTATAGGTGTGCGTTCCAGTCGGGACTCCACTTATAGGCTGATTTCCAGCAATGACCACATTCCCAACCCAGCTGCCATTTGAGCTGACTGCTGAACAATTGGTCGCATCGCGACTGATCCAACTCAGGGTAAAGTTTGCGGGAGAAATTAATGTCAGAGGACCATCGGTGTTGTTAACCTTCAAATCCACTACGGGTGGATTGTAGACAATGACAGTGACACTATCTGAAGCGGAACCAATAGGATTGGAACATGTCAACGTATAGGTGTAACTTCCGGTGGTGATGCCAGTGTAATTCGTCGAGCCGGACTGACCCTTCGTTCCAGTCCAGCTTCCTGAGGCAGTACAGGTATCTGCATTACTGGATGTCCAACTCAATAAATATTGAGTTGGAGAAGTCAGGCGGATTGTCCCATCCTGGTTATTCGCTTTCAAATCCACACTGGGCGGGAGTGAGCACCGAATCGTTTTATTTGTTCCTGACAGATCAAACCAGGAGGAATTATAGGGATTTTGACCCTGAACGCCTATGGTGTGATGAATATTGGGCGAGATCAATCCCCATAAATCTTGAGTGAACCCACAAGTGCCGCCTGTGCATGTTCCGGTCAGATCCGCTCGATATTGGTTAGCGACTCCACTCGCTACCAAATTGCCATCTACCAGGATGCGGTAATTGATATCCAACCCTGGAGCGGCATCTTGCATCACCCAGCCGAAAGCCCGACATTGGGATTGAGGTACTGTTCCAGAGGCTCCATCATGGTAGCCAGTAAAGGTATCTCGATAAGCCCAGATTAAAACGAAATCTTCAAAGTCGTGGTCATAACCGCCATTACTATTATCTTCATCCCAATCTCCCCAACATTGTGGAGTGCCAATTATGG
>Ga0209719_1001847_pt1 | contig 24319 bp, 25 predicted proteins | sample AD_JPNAS2_MetaG_FD_184421 | JGI IMG/M metagenome (GOLD analysis project Ga0209719, IMG submission 184421) | Active sludge microbial communities of municipal wastewater-treating anaerobic digesters from Japan - AD_JPNAS2_MetaG (SPAdes) (version 2) | ecosystem: Engineered > Bioreactor > Anaerobic...
CGCCAGCACCGCATGTTCGCGCGGCTCCTCGCCCTCGGGGGAAATGACGACCGTCTTCATCCGCCCTGGGTGGCCCGGATCACGAGTACGCGGTCGCCCTCGGCGAGCGTCTGCTCGCCCCAGCGCGCGCGCGGCACCACGGAGTCGTTGACCGCCACGGCCAGCCCGCCGCGCCCGGCCAGGCCGAGCTCCGCAATCAGCGTTTCAAGCGTGGCTGCGGCCGGCAGCGCACGGGGTTCGTCGTTTACTGAGATGTTCATCGAGCCGCCTTTCCTTCGAGGTAAAGCTCCCCGCCGCCGGCGCGAAACTCGTCGGCCTTGGCGCCGAGTGCATCGTCGAGGGCCTGCACCTCCGCGAGGCCGTGCTCCGCGGCGTAGCGGCGCACGTCCTCGGTGATTTTCATCGAGCAGAACTGCGGGCCGCACATCGAGCAGAAGTGCGAGGTCTTCGCGCTCTCCTGCGGCAGCGTGGAGTCGTGGAAACTGCGCGCCTTCTCGGGGTCGAGCGAGAGGTTGAACTGGTCCTCCCAGCGAAACTCGAAGCGCGCCTTCGAGAGGGCATTGTCGCGGTACTGCGCCGCGGGGTGGCCCTTGGCGAGATCGGCGGCGTGCGCGGCGATCTTGTAGGCGATCACGCCGGCGCGCACGTCCTCCTTGTCCGGCAGGCCGAGGTGCTCTTTCGGTGTCACATAGCAGAGCATCGCGCAGCCGTGCCAGCCGATCATCGTCGCGCCGATGGCGCTGGTGATGTGGTCGTAGCCGGGCGCGATGTCGGTGGTAAGCGGCCCGAGCGTGTAGAACGGCGCCTCCGCGCACCACTCCAGCTGCTTCTTCATGTTGTCCTCGATCAGGTGCATCGGCACATGGCCGGGGCCCTCGTTCATCACCTGCACGTCGTGTTTCCACGCGCGCTGCGTGAGCTCGCCCTGCGTGAGCAACTCGCCGAACTGCGCGTCATCGTTGGCATCGGCGATCGAGCCGGGGCGCAGCCCGTCGCCGATGGAGAAGGCGACGTCGTACGCCGCCATGATTTCGCAGATCTCGTCCCAGTGCGTGTAGAGGAAGTTCTCGCGATGGTGCGCCAGACACCACTTCGCCATGATCGAGCCGCCGCGGGAGACGATGCCCGTCATGCGCTGCGCGGTCAGCGGCACGTGCCGCAGGAGCACGGCGGCGTGGATCGTGAAATAGTCCACGCCCTGCTCGGCCTGCTCGATCAGCGTGTCGCGAAAAAGATCCCAGGTGAGCTCCTCGGCGCGGCCGCCGACCTTCTCCAACGCCTGGTAGATCGGCACCGTGCCGACGGGCACCGGGCAGTTGCGCAGCAGCCACTCACGCGTCTGGTGGATGTTTCGCCCGGTGGAGAGGTCCATGAGCGTGTCGCCGCCCCACTTCACCGACCAGCGCATCTTCTCGACCTCCTCCTCGATCGACGACGCCACCGCGCTGTTGCCGATGTTGGTGTTGATCTTCACGAGGAAATTCCGGCCGATGATCATCGGCTCCGCCTCGGGGTGGTTGATGTTGGCCGGGATGATCGCACGGCCGCGCGCCACCTCGGCACGCACAAACTCCGGCGTGATCTCGCGCGGGATCGACGCCCCGAAGCTCCGCCCGACGTGCTGGCGAAAAAGCGAATTGCGCGGCCCGCCGGCCTGCATCTCCAGCGCCTCGCGCACGCCGTGCAGGCGCATGTTCTCGCGCAGCGCCACAAACTCCATCTCCGGCGTCACGATGCCGCGCCGCGCATAGTGCATCTGCGTGACGCATGCGCTGGGCTTCGCGCGCAGGACGGTGCGGCCCGCCCGGTCGAAGGGTTTGAGCGGATTTCGCCGGCCATCGCCCTCGGCCTGCTCGCGGTGTTTCTCGGAGAGGTAGCCATCGTCCACCGGTTGCACAGCGCGCCCGGCGACCGCCTCCGTATCCGCACGCTCGGCGATCCAGCCCGCACGGATCGCCGGCACGCCGCGCGTGACGTCGCCATGAAACGCCGGGTCGCCCCAAGCGCCCGAGGTGTCGTACACGCGCACCGGCGCATTGGGTCTCTCCACGCCTTGCGCATCGCGGGTCGGCGTGAGCGCGATCTCGCGCATCGGCACGCGCAGGTCGGGACGGGAGCCCGTGAGGTACACCCGCTGCGAGGCGTTGAAACAACGGTGGCTGGAGTTGGGGGTCGTGTCGGACATGGGAAAATTAGTCGGTGGGCCAGAGTGCGTGAAAGGGGTTCACCGGGCCGGGGCCGTGTCCGACGTCGAGCCGGTCCGCCGCCGCGATGGCCGCGGTCAACCAGCGCTTCGCCTCGCGCACGGCGTCAGGGGGCTGGGCATGCCGTGGCAGCAGCGCCGCGATGGCCGACGAGAGCGCGCAGCCCGTGCCGTGGACGTTGCGCGTGGCCAGGCGCGGCGCGGCGAGCTCCACCTGGGTTTGCCCGTCGTCGAAGAGGTCAACGCTCTCGGCGCCGTCGAGGTGCCCGCCTTTGAGCAACACGTACCGCGGGCCGAGCGCCCACAGCGCCCGCGCCGCCACGCGCATCTCTGCCAGCGAGCGCGGCTCGGGAGCGCCCAGCAGCACGCCCGCCTCGGGCAGGTTGGGCGTCACGATCTCCACCAGCGGCAAAAGCTCGCGCCGCAGCACCGCGACCGCGTCGGGCGTCAACAGCGCGCGGCCGCTGGTCGACACCATCACCGGGTCCAGCACGCAATGCGCCGGGCGATGGCGGCGCAGCGCATCGGCCACCGCGGCCACCACATCGGCGGTCCCGAGCATGCCGAGCTTCACGCTGTCGATGCGTACATCCGCAAAAAGCGTGTCGATCTGCTGCACCACAAATGCCGCCGGCACCGCCTGCACGCCCGCGACGCCCACCGTGCTCTGTGCGGTCAACGCCGCCACCACGCCCATGCCGTACGCCTGGAGCGCCGAAAAGGTTTTCAGATCCGCCAGCAGCCCCGCGCCACCCGAAGGATCGACTCCCGCGATACTGAGCACGTGCGGGATCATGCGGCGGAGCACCCGACGACACGCCGCCCACAGGCCGCCGTGGAAAAGACGGCGTGCCGGAGATCGGCGGGAGCGGAGCGGGAGTTGGGCATGAGGCTTGGATTGGAACGGCGGAAGCCTCGCCCTGACGGTCTCCGCCTGCGCGGATTACCGAGGTGACGATTCCTTCGCCGGGACTAACCGGATCAGGTTCGACGGGTGTTATCTCAGCCCCGCGAGGGGCACCCCGTGTCACACTAGCAGGCCCGGAGATTCATCCGGGCCGCGTCTGTGTCAATACTCCAAAGCCTGCGGCCCGCCGCTCAGAGCGCGTCTTCCTCGGCCAACTGTTCGTCCTCGCGATCCGTGAGCCGGTGCTTCGCCGCGTGCGCGTGGCGCACGTAGAGCTGCATCGCGACCGACACCGCCAGCGCCAGGATGAAGATGCCCGCAAACACGCGCATCATCGTCGAGTAGCTGCTGGTCTTTTCGCGCAAGAACGACGCGAGGCTCGACCCCGCCAGCCCCGCCATCGCCCACGAGGTGAGCACGTACCCGTGGATCGCCGCGATCTGCCGCGTGCCGAAAAGATCGCCGATGTACGCCGGCAGCGTGGCAAACCCGCCGCCGTAGCACGTCATGATCGCGCACAGCACCACCTGAAACGCCAGCACGATGGACAGCGTGGGCAGGAACCAGAACGCCACGATCTGGATCAGGAAAAATGCGATAAACGTGTACGGCCGGCCGAGGTAGTCGGAGAGCGTGGCCCAGCCGATGCGCCCGGCACCGTTGAACACTCCGATCACGCCCACGATCGCGCCCGCCGCCAGCGCGCTCATGCCCGTCACCTCCTGCGCCAGCGGCGAAGCGACCGAGATCACCGCGATGCCGCACGTGATGTTGATGAACATCATCAGCCACAGCCCGTAGAAAGGCCACGTGCGCACCGCCTCGTTGGCCGTGAGATTGGAGATGTCCTGCACCGCCTTCTTCGAGCCAGCCTTCGCGCCGTCCCAGCCCGCCGGGCGCCAGCCAGCCGGCGGCGGCTCCAGGTAACGCGCCGAGAGCGCCATGATCACCAGATAGACCGCGCCCATCGTGTAAAACGTCGGCGCCACGCCGAACGACTCGATGAGTTTCGCCATCACCGGCGCCGCGATCATCGAGGCAAAACCGAAGCCCATGATCGCCAGTCCGGTCGCCATGCCGCGCCGGTCGGGAAACCATTTCACGAGCGTGGAGACCGGCGTCACATAGCCGATGCCCAAGCCCACGCCGCCGATCACGCCGTAGGTCAGATAGAGCATCCAGAGGCTGCCGAGCTTCGTCGCCAGACCGGCGCCGACCAGCCCGAGCCCCCACAGAATCGCCGAGATCGTGCCGGCCGCGCGCGGGCCGAAACGCTCGACGAAGTGCCCGCCCACCGCCGCCGACATGCCGAGAAAAAAGATCGCGATGCCAAACGTCAGGTTGGCCTGCTTCAGGCTCCACCCGAAGGCGCTTTGCAGCGGCTTCGAAAACACGCTCCACGAGTACGCCGAACCGATGCAGATGTGGATGCCGACTGCCGCGAGCGCGATGAGCCACCGATTTTTCATGGGTAAAGTGGCTTGCTGCGCGATGCGCCGGCCGACGGCGACAAAAAACGCCGGGCGACCCGATTCCCGGCCGGGATACGCAAAGTCCGCCGACCGGGCCACAGCAGTTGACTTTCGTTGGCGAATGGCCGTTTCTGCCCCCGTTCCCATGGTGCTCCGCCGCTCAATTTTCCTTTCCCCGATGCATGGCCTGAAGGCCAGCATCATCTGTCCGGATTATTCCGGCGCGGCTCCTTAAGCGTAGATCGAACAGACTGCGCACGCGAGGGCGGCCGCCGCCGGAGGCCATGAGCCGCCCCTCGCCCGATCCCACCGAACCATCCGGTGCCACCAGCACCACCCCTGCGGAAGCCCGTCATCGGGTCTCCTCATTCACCCCAACCAAGCGCCCGCACAGACTGCGGCGCCCGACACCAACCGCGGTGGCACGCCCCCGCACATCCCAAATCCGCCATGTTGCACATCCCTGCTGAAGATTACGAAAAACTCCGCCTGCTCGCCTCCGCCGCCGCCAACACCACCGGCTCGGCCCGGCAGCGCATCCAAGCCCTCCGCGACGAACTCGACAAAGCCCTCGTCCTGCCCAGGGAGAGCCTGCCCTCCGGCGTCGTCATGCTCGGCTCCTCCGTCACCGTCCTCGACTTGGACCTCGACGAAAAGGAGTGCTACACGCTCGCGCTGCCGCAACACGCCGACATCGACCAGCAACGCATCTCCGTGCTCTCGCCGCTGGGCACCGCGCTCATCGGCTACCGCGAGGGCGACGAGTTGACCTGGCCGACGCCCGGCGGTCAACGCCACCTGAAAATCGTGAAGGTCGTCAACTCCGCCGCCTGACCCCGCGCCGTGCGCGTGCCGGTCGGGAGGCCGGGGCGCGGCGCCGGGAGGCGTCACCGCAGGCAGGCCTCAGACCTGCGTGCGGAAATACTCGATCGTGCGCCGAAGGCCCTCTTCGAGTGCCACCTTTGGCTCCCAGCCCAGCACCGAGCGCGCCTGCGAAATATCCGGCCGGCGCTGCTTCGGGTCGTCGGCCGGCAGCGGCTGGTGCACGATCTTCGAGCGGCCGCCGACGAGCTTCAGCGTGAGCTCCGCCAGTTGCAGCATCGTGAACTCGCCTGGGTTGCCCAGATTCATCGGGCCGACGGTCTCGGTCTGGTTCATGAAGCGCACGAAGCCCTCGATCAGGTCGTCCACGTAGCAGAAGGAGCGCGTCTGCGAGCCGTCGCCGTACACAGTGAGGTCTTCGCCGCGCAGCGCCTGCACGATGAAGTTGGAGACCACGCGCCCGTCGTTGGCCAGCATGCGCGGGCCGTACGTGTTGAAGATGCGGATCACGCGGATATCGACCTTGTTCTCGCGGTGGTAGTCGAAGAACAGCGTCTCGGCGCAGCGCTTCCCCTCGTCGTAGCAGGCGCGGCGACCGATGGGGTTGACGTGGCCCCAATACGACTCGGGCTGCGGGTGGACCTGCGGGTCGCCGTACACCTCGCTCGTGCTCGCCTGAAACACCCGCGCGCGCACGCGTTTCGCCAGCCCGAGGCTGTTGATCGCGCCCATCACGGAGGTCTTCGTCGTCTTGATCGGGTTGTACTGGTAGTGCGGCGGCGACGCCGGACACGCCAGATTGTAGATCTGGTCCACCTCGAACTTGAACGGATCGATCACGTCGTGCCGCACCAGCTCGAACTTCGGGTGGCCGATAAACGCGGCGAGGTTCTCCTTCCGCCCCGTGAAGAAATTATCGAGGCAGATGACGTCGTGTCCGTCGCGAATCAGACGTTCGCACAGATGACTGCCCAAAAAACCTGCACCGCCGGTGACGAGAATACGCATGGGTGAAAAATGCTCCGCCCATGCGACGTGGGGCGACGCCAAAACGCAAGCCCGCGCACCCCACGCTTCCACGTTAAATCACAGGATTTTCCGCACAAAACTCCGCATCCGCAGGCAGGCGATCCGCACCAATGTAACTTTGCGAAACACCCACCCAGAAGCTAGACTTTCATGGATTTCCTAGATCTTCCTCTTCTCCGTAACATCCAGCGTCGTCATCAACCACAGCCTCGTCCCGGGCCTGTCTATCGACAAACTGTTGGACAGACATCGCCCATTGCGGAGGGCCATTACGCTTCATAAACTTACAGATCTCTATCATTTCTTGTGGGGCTACGAGCGAAACCTGTGCTCGTCGCACTACGCTGGCGCCGTCGGCCCGATACAACATATCCCCACCCCCGAGGAGCGACTCTGCGCCCTTGACCCCAAGTGCAACGCGTGAATCGAGCTGAGATCTGGACTTGAGCACGATACGCGCTGGCATCGCCTCCTGAATTGGATTCGTAATGACTTCTGTCGAAGCCCGCTCCGTTGCAGCAATCAGATGGATGCCAGCAGCGACTCCGTGCTGAGCCAGTCTCCCAATCAATTCTCCAAGCACCCGAGGCGACGCCAACACCGAGTCGGCGAGATCATTGATTATCAATATAATGTGAGGCAATCTAGCAGGGGGAGGAAAATCCCAATCATCATCTGCCGCACATTCCTCGGCAGAGCCGCAGAGATCACGTCTGTTAAACTCGACCAACCCGCGGACTCCCACACGAGCAAATATCTGAAACCGCTGCACCATCTCAGCGATCAACCACTGGAACACGGCAGGCAGTTTCGCCGGATCTATCACCACAGGGATGAGGCCGTGAGGAAGAGTGTTGTAAACCATCAACTCTCGCGCAGTCGGATCAAACAACAATAGTCGAACGGAAGCGGGGCTCTGTGAGTAAAGAATCGATGCTAGCACTGTGTTGATGACCATGCCCCTGTCTTCCCGCTGCGCACCAGCGATTAGAATACTGGGACTCCTAGCGAGATCCAAAATAATGGGTTGCCCACCAACATCCTTACCCAAGGCAACTGGAAGCTCACTTTTTTGCGAGCACCAGTCCTCGCTTTCCAGAATTGAGCGCAGGGGCACTCCCAAGGGCACCTTGTTAGGTAGTTCAACTCCGATCGCGTGCCTGCCAGGGATCGAGCCAAGGACTCGCGCCCCACTTACATTAAGTCGTTCGATTACAGCGGTCTCAATTTGCGGTAAACGCTCAAGTCTGACCGTTAAACTTGGGATAAATTCGTAGCGGGTGAGGACAGGTCCGACATGTATCTCGCCAAGGGCAACCTCCATCCCGTGTGAATCGAAAATGCGAAGCAACGACTCTACATTTTGCTGATGCTCCTCCTCGTCGATCTTCGGGTCCCAGTCATGCTCCCTCAAGAGCCCTAGTGGAGGGAACTTGTAGGTTCCGCTCAATGCATCCGGCATGCTATCGTTATCGGCAATATCCACTTCTCTCGGCGACAGTGGTTCGGACACTGTTGCTCGTGGACGTCCGGTAAACTTCGCCCGCCCCGCCTTATCTATTATACCCCGGCCACGCAAAAGTGCGATTATCCTCTCTGCGTCCACGTGCGTGATCGAAAGCGCCGACGAAAGCATCGAGGGCCAAACCTTACCAAAGCGGCCAGCCAGCTCAGTGGCTCGCGCCAGCAATTCGTCTTCTGCATCCACCTCAAAACTTGGCGTGGAATCACTCCCAACAATATCGCCGATCACTTCGGCGGCAGTCTCTGGCTCAATCGAAAAGAACTCTCGATTTTCGGAGAGCCGATAGTCTTTGAGCCTTTGATGCACGGCGCTCTCGATGCCCACAGAATCCCTCACGCGAAACTCACGAAAAATGGTAAATTCAGTTGGGACGCCGGTGGCGGCAGACAGCTCCCTTACGCGCGTCTCCACACTTCTATCCGTCCGCCCAATTTTAACGAGTCCGGGCAAAGATCGATTTATCAAAATATATATGAATTCGTCACCTTCGATCATGGCTGGATCCGGTCTCGCTAGAGACGGTAGTGATATAAGACCGCCATGACTATCTCATTTTTCGAGGGAGCATAAGGGGGGCAAAATCAAGCGAGGGTCTGGCTTTAGGCAAAATCAAGCGAGGGTCTGCAAAATCAAGCGAGGGTCTGGCTTTAGGTTTTAATATCTGACAGCCCGCCGCAGACGCAGAAACGCTCAAGCGTTCCTCTAGGCGAAGCCGCCGCCGGCGGACATCTCACGACGGGCGCACCGCAGGGCACAGGAGCCTCCCGCGGAGGCCCCATTCGTGATCCATTCGTGCCGATTCGTGGATCGGTTTACCGCCGTCACTCCGAGCGCATACTTGACCGGCTCCAGCAGGTGTAAGACCGTAAGACATGACAACGACTCTCTCGACCAAGGGGCAGATCGTGCTGCCGGCCTCAGCGCGCCGCCGGCTGGGTTTGCGTCCGGGCATGTCGTTCCGGTGTTCGGTCCAAAACGGCAACATCGTGCTTGCGCCGGAAAAGCCCGCCCCCGCCGCGCCCAAATTGGTGAAATCCCCCAAGACCGGGCTCGTGTATGCGGCGGCTGCCAAAGACGCCCCCGTGGTCACCAGTGAACAGGTGCGCGCCGCCCTCGCCGATTTTCCATGAAATACCTGCTGGATGTGAACGCGCTTGTGGCGCTCGGCAACGGGGCCCATGCGGCGCATGCCGCCGCCGAACAATGGCTGGCGCGAAAACAGAAGGCCGGAGCTGAACTCGCCAGTTGTGCCGTGACGGAGCTCGGGTTTGTCCGCGTAAGCGTACAAATCGAGCTTCTCCCCAATGTGGCCACCGCGCGCGACGTCCTGGCCAAGATGAAAGAATCCATCGGCATGGAGCTGATCGCGGACGGGCTCGGCATGGATCGACTGCCCGACTACGTTAAACAGCCAAATCAACTGACCGATGGGCACCTATCGGCCCTCGCCGAGGCCAACGGAGCCAAGCTGGCCACCTTCGATCGAGGGATTCCCAACTCGGAGCAGATCGGGGGCACGCGATAGCGCGAGGCCGGAAGCGGGGCAGGCTTTAGGCTTTAACATCTGACGGCCTGCGCAGTCGGAGAAACGCTCACGCGTTCCTCCACGCGAAGCGCCCGCCGCCGAGCATTTCCCGAGTGGCGCGCCCTTGTGGCTTACGCCGATGGCGCTTGGGAAAACGGACCTCGATCTCGCGCAGAGACGCAGAGGCGCGGAGAAGAACCGGGGCTTGAGGCTCTGCGCCTCAGCGCCTCAAGCGAAGCGGGCGCGAGAATAGATCAGCCCCAAATAGACCGCGCCCCCCCAGGTCGCGCAGGCGTCCCCGCACCAGGGGTCCGAGTCAAAGCGACGGGAGGCGGAGCGCCGCTTGCCAAGCGGCGGCCCGGAGAGGCCTCTAGGACGAGCGGGCTCGCGCACACCCTTGTTCGCGCGGCTGCGCGGCACGCCAGGAGACTGGGGGCGTCAGCACCATAATGTGCTAAAACGTAGTTAGCCCTTAAAAGTGCTAACTTGCATTCAGAACTTTTAAGTGCTAACTCCCGGGGTGATGAATGCCCCTGTCTCAACCCCGGCCCAACTTCAGGCGATCCTTCGGGCGATGCGCACCTCGCGAGGCCTGTCGCAGGCCGAGCTGGGCCGGCTGATCGGCGTGAGCCAACGCCGCATCGCAGCCATTGAGGCATCCCCCGGACGCGCGAGTTTCGACCAGTTGTCCAAAATCATCGCGCTACTCGGTGGCCAGCTCTCGGTGGGTGACTCGGAGGCAGGCACCGCGCAGACAGCCGCCAAACAGAAGACCGTGAGGAAGACCTCAAAGTCAGAGAATGCGGATTGGTAACATGGCCGGCTCATCAGACCTTTCGATTTGGATGAACGGCCTGCGCGTCGGGACGTGGTCCGTGGCGCGTGGCGTGCATGCGCTCGAGTACGATCCGGCCTGGGTCGATTCGCCGGCGGGCCGGCCGCTCTCCTTGTCGCTTCCATTCACCCTTGGAAATGAGCCGATCCGCGGGGCGAGGGTCGCGCACTATTTCGACAACCTGTTGCCCGACGCCGAGTCGATCCGCAATCGGCTGCGCTCGCGGTTCAGCACCGAGTCCACCCAGGCTTTCGATCTGCTCAGGGCGATCGGTCGCGACTGTGTCGGGGCGGTTCAACTGATGCCGGGCGACGAAAAGCCGAGTGGTTTCGACCGCATCGAAGGCGAGGTGCTCAGCGAGAGTGCAGTCGAGGCGGCAATCGCGGCGAGCCTCTCTCCGGCCCGTGTCCTGGGACAGGACGAGGCGTCCGACTTTCGAATCTCCATCGCAGGCGCACAGGAAAAGACCGCGCTTCTCTACCACAAGGGGCGCTGGCGCCGGCCACTCGGCGCGACGCCTACCACGCACATCCTGAAATTGCCGCTCGGGTTGATCGGCGCCCTTCAGGTAGACATGAAAGGTTCTGTCGAAAATGAGTTTCTCTGCTCCCGTCTGATGCAGCACATGGGGCTGCCGACTGCACGCTGCGAGATCCTTGAGTTTGGCAGTCAGAAAGTGCTGTCGGTTGAGCGCTTTGACCGTCGCCTTCAGAAAGAAGGTTGGATCGCAAGGCTCCCGCAGGAGGATTTTTGCCAGGCACTGGGTCTGCCCTCTTCGAAAAAATACGAGGCCGACGGTGGGCCGGGCATGCGGGAGATTCTTCGCGTGCTGGATTCAAGCTTAACGGCCGCCTACGACAAACGGGCCTTCCTGAAGGCGCAGATCGTCTTCTGGCTATTGGCCGCCACGGACGGTCACGCGAAAAACTTTTCACTCTTCCTCGAACGTGGCGTGCGGCATCGCCTGACTCCGTTTTACGACGTGATCTCGGCCTGGCCCGTGATCGGCCAGAGCGCGCGTGCACTCGACCCGAAGAAGGTCAAGCTGGCCATGGCGGTGCACAGCAATAGTGCCCACTGGAAGCTCGCCGAAATCCGTCCGCGCACCTGGGACGCGACCGCACGGGCCGCGGGGCTTGGCGACGCGCAGGGGCTGCTCCACGAGGTTTCCCAGGTTGCCTCGAAAGCGGTCGAAGCCACGGGGCGCGATCTTCCGGCCGGCTTTCCAGCAGAGATTCGAGACAAGATTTTCGATGGCTTCCTGGCCTCCGTCCGAGCTCTTGCGGACTAGTGCCGCTGGCGCTTGGGTAAACGAGCCTCGGTCTCGCGCAGAGACGCAGAGGCGCGGAGAAGATCGGGGGCTTTAGGCTCTGCGCCTCGGCGCCTCAAGCGAAGCGGGCGCGAGAATAGATCAGCCCCAAATAGACCGCGCGTCCCGGTCCGCGCAGGCATCCCCGCATCAGGGGGCCGAGTCAAAGTGGCGGGAGCATCTTGCTCCCGTCTTTCGCGCCAATCACGGGAGCAGGATGCTCCCGCTACTTTGTCGAGGGGCGGAGCGCCGCTTGGCAAGCGGCGCCCCAAAGTCCGAAGAGGCCCGAAAACCGCAGACGGAGCTTACCGGTAGGCCTGCATGAAGTCCTGCGTGCGCAGCCAGGCGATCAGCTCGTCGGCCATCGCGCGGTCGTCGACCACGCGCGGATGCGTCTCGGTCCAGTGTTGGAAGACAAAATGGTGCACCTTGGCGTCGCCGGCCTCGATGCGGGCCACAGCCTCGGTCCAGGCTTTGCGGAGCGGTTCGCTGCGCGCGCCGCCAAACATGCCGCCGCGCAGCAGCACGATCTGCGCGTGCGGATAGGCGCGGCGCATCTCGGCGATCAGCGCCACGTAGCCGTCGGTGAAGCCCTCGGGGAACGGCTTGCCCTGGTTCTTGGAAAACGAGTCGTCGTTTTCGCCGTAGTTCACGAACACCACGTCGGGCGTCCACGTGGAGAGGTCGGCGAGCGGCGCGGTCGCCTTCGGGTAAACGCGGTTCCAGACCTGGCCGGCCTTCACCTCGACATAGCCCATCACGATGCCCATGCCGCTGACGGCGATGTTGCGGTAGTCGGCGGAAAACGCCTCGGCGGTAAACGCGCCGTAGCTGCGCGCGTTGTTGTGCGTGTCGCGGTTTTCCCACTGGTCGGTGACGCCGTCCTCGTTGCAGGCGCCGACGGTGATCGAGTCGCCGAAGAACTGCATGGCCAACTTATACGCGGGCACGGCGGGCGCCCAGGCCTTGGCGCCGGGGGCGAGCTCCACGCCGGAGAAGGTCGCGTGGCCGGCGTCGGCCTCGCTGCGTTTGAAGAGCTGCATGTGGTGGCGGCCCGCAGCGAGCGGCTGCGGATAGACGAAGCGCGTGGCGCCGCCCTCGCGCAGCGACACGAGGACCGGCTCGCCGCCGTCCACCTGGAGGTTGAAGAAACACTGGCCGACGCACGGGCCGAAGCGCAGCGCGAGCTGCGTGCCCTCGAAGTCGAGCGCGATGCGGCTGCCCTGCCAGACGACGACCGGCGCGGCCGGATCGGCGGCGTCGAAGCGGCCTTCGTAGCGAAGGCGGGAATCCGAGGCAGAGACGAATTGAGCGGCAGAATCCATGGCGGAGGGCGAGGAACAGGCCGTGAGTGCCAGCGCACCGGCGGCGAAAAGGGACAGGAGAGAGGCTTTCAGAGAGATCATGGGGAAACCGGGTTATTGCGCGCCGGCGGCACGCGCGGCCACGCCAGCCTCGTAACGCTCGACCCAGGCGCGGTGCCACGGGCCATAGTCGCCGGCCTCGATGTGGGCGCGCGCCTGCGCGACGAGATCGAGGTAGAAATGCAGGTTGTGGATCGTGATGAGCGTGCCCGCGAGCATCTCGTCGGCCATCACCAGGTGGCGCAGGTAGGCGCGCGAGAAGGTGCGGCAGGTATAGTTGTCCAACCCTTCGACAATCGGGCGCGGGTCGGTGCGGTGGCGCTCGTTGCGCAGGTTCATCGGGCCGTCGGGCGTGAAGGCCAGGCCGTTGCGCGCCACGCGCGTGGGCATCACGCAGTCGAACATGTCCACGCCGAGCGCGATCATCTTCAAAATCTGGGGCGGCGTGCCGAGGCCCATCGTGTAGCGGGGCTTGTCGGCCGGCAGCCAGGGCGTCGTCGCCCCGACTTGTTTCAACATCTCCGGCTCCGGCTCGCCCACGCTCACGCCGCCGACGGCGTAGCCGGGGAAATCGAGCGCGGCGAGCGACTCGGCGGCCTCGCGGCGCAGGTCGTCGAAGGTGGAGCCCTGCGCGATCGCAAAGACGTGGTGGCCGGCGGCGAGGAAACCGCTTTCGGTGGCGATCTCACGGCACTGTTTCGCCCAACGGTAGCTGCGGGCCACGGCCTGCGCGCAGGCATCGCGTTCGCAAGGCCACGGCGGGCACTCGTCGATCACCATCGCGATGTCGCTGCCGAGATTCTGCTGGATGCCCATGACCTCGCGCGGGCCGAGGAAGAGCTTCGCGCCATCGAGGTGCGATTGGAAGGCGATGCCGTCCTCCCGGATGTCGCGCAGCTTCGCCAGGCTGAAAACCTGGAAGCCGCCGCTGTCGGTGAGGATCGGGCCATCCCAGCCCATGAAGCGGTGCAGCCCGCCCAGCTCGCGCACCAGCTCGCTGCCGGGGCGGATGTTGAGATGGTACGTGTTGCCCAGAATGATCTGGGCGCCGATCTCCTTGAGGTGCACCGGCGTGATGGCCTTCACGGTGCCCTGCGTGCCCACGGGCATGAAGATGGGCGTCTCGACCACGCCGTGGCGCGTGCGGAGGCGTCCGCGCCGGGCGGCCGTGACAGTGTCGGTTTTCAGGAGATCGAAGTGTGCGGCCATCAGGAGGCCCCCACCCTACCCGGACGCTTGACCCCTCTGTCAATCCATCGGTACAAAGACCCGCTGTGCTTCTCGTCATCGATAACTACGACTCCTTCACCTACAACCTCGTCCAGTACTTCGGTCAACTGGGCGTGGAGCAGCGGATCTTTCGTAACAACGAGATCACGCCGGCCGAAGCCCTCGCGCTCAATCCCGACCGCATCCTGATCTCACCCGGCCCGTGCTCGCCGGCCGAGGCGGGCGTCTCGCTCGCGATGATCGACACCTTCAAGGGCAAGAAGCCGATCTTCGGCGTGTGCCTCGGACACCAGTCCATCGGACACTTCTTCGGCGGCCGCGTCGTGCGCGCCGACCGCCTGATGCACGGCAAGACCTCGCCGATCATCCATAAAAACACGGACATTTTCCGCGACATGCCGCAGGGCTTCCTTGCCACGCGCTACCACTCGCTGCTCGTCGAGCGTGCCACGTTCCCCGACTGCCTGGAGATCACCGCCGAGACCGCCGAGGGCGAGATCATGGGCCTGCGCCACAAGACGCTTCCGATCTGGGGCGTGCAGTTCCACCCCGAGTCCATCGCCACGGAAAACGGGATGCAGATGCTCAAGAATTTCCTCGCGCTCAACTGAGCGCCGCCCGCATGCGTTGTCCCAAGTGCACGTCCATCGAAGATAAGGTCGTCGACTCCCGCGTCAGCAAGGAGGGCAACACCATCCGCCGCCGCCGCGAGTGCGCCGAGTGCGGCTACCGCTACACCACCATCGAGAGCCTCGTGCGCGACGGCATGATGGTCATCAAACGCGACGGCCGCCGCGAAGACTTCGACCGCGAGAAGCTCATGCACGCCGTGCGCGCCGCCTGCCACAAGCGCCCCGTCGATCTCGAACAGCTCACCATGCTGGTCGACGACGTGCTCGACGCCATGGAGGCCAGCTACGACGCCGAGATTCCCTCCAACGCCATCGGCGATGCCGTCATGCAACGCCTGCGCAAGATCGACCAGGTCGCCTACGTGCGCTTCGCCAGCGTTTACAAAGAATTCCGCGACGTCACCGAGTTCGTCACGGAGATCCGCGACATGCACCAAGGCTGAGCCGCGCCATGCCTGCCGCGCCCGACCGCGACGAGCTGCGTCGCCTCCACTTCGTAAACGCCCTCTTTGCCCATTTGACCGGGCACGACCTCTATCTGGCCGAGCAGATCCGCTCGGCGATCGCCTTCAGCCTCGGCGAACTCGAAGCGCAGATGCGCGAACACCCCGAGTACGCCGCGCGCTACGACGCCGCCTTCACCGCCGCCGCCGCCAAACTCGTCGCCCAGTTTTTCACCGGGAAAAACGACCACGGCTTCTTCCACTGGGACGCCGCGAGCACGCTCGTCTCGCCCACGCCGCTCTTCGCGCGCGCCGAGCTGATGGCCGGGCTCAAGCGCCTCACGCCCTTCCGCGAATCCACGCTGCTCGTCACCAACCTGCGCCCCGCGCTCGTGCCGCCCGACCGGCGCGCCACGCCGAAACGCGAACGCGAGTACACCGAGGCGCTCGACTACATCCGCGACCTTGCCGCCGCGCGCACCCCGAGCTACGCCAATCTCCAGCTGCTCTTCCTGTGACCGAGGACAACGCGCCACACTTCCTGCACGAGCCACCGGCCGGCTACAGCCTGCCCTGCGGAGCTGGCTGCGCCGCCTGCAAGCCCATGCCGATGGACCCGTGGAGCGACTTCGTGATCTGCACGCATCCTTACGCGCCGCAGCGCGGCATGCCCGTGCGCCTCGGCCGCGAGTGCCCCTGGTACACCACGGCGACGAAAGGCCACCGGAAATGAAGCCGCTGCTCCGCCTCGCCGCGCTCGCACTCGCGCTCGGCCTCGCCGCCTGCACACGCAGCGGCGAAGACCGCCAGCAACTCCTCGAAGCCGCCGCCCGGCGTGTGGAGACCGGTACCGCCGTCCTGATCGATGTGCGCGAGCCCGGCGAGTGCGCCGCGACCGGCATGGCCCGGCCCGCCGTGAATCTCCCGCTCAGCGATCTCCGCAGCGACCGCCGGCTCTGGAAACCCTTCCTCGAATCGAATTCCAGCAAGGAACTCGTCCTCTACTGCCGCTCCGGATTCCGCTCCGGGCAGGCCGCCAAAATGCTCGCCGAGGAAGGCTACACGGCCACCAACGCCGGCAGCTTCTCGGCCTGGCAACGCGCCGGCCTGCCCACTCGCACCGCCCCATGACCACCGCCTCCGTCCCCACGGCCCCCACGGGCGACCCGCAACTCGTCGCCGAGATCGAGCGCGCGCTCGCCGCGTGCCCGGAACGCGTTTTCCCGATCAGCTGGGCCGGCGCGCAGGTGTGGGTGAAACGCGCCGTCGTCACCAAGCGCGTGAAGTGGCACCTGGTCCAGCGGGCCGTCGCCGCCCTCATGCCTTTCGAGCTTCTGCGCCCCACCTACGACGAACTCGCCGGCGGCGCAGCGCTGCGGCGCGAGGCGAGCATCATCGACGCCCTCCGGCGCAAGGGCGCACGCGTCCCCGAAGTGCTGGCGCGCTCCGAGGACTGGATCGCGCTGAGCGACGTCGGCACGGCCCTCGATAAACAAATCTACGCGGCGCCAGACGCCGCCGCCGCGTGCGCCGTCGCGCTGGCCGGCGTCGACGCGCTGCTCCGGTTGCACGCCGCGGGCGCCTGGCATGGCAACACCCAGAGTCGCAATCTCGCAGGCCCGCCAGACCGGATCGGCTTCATCGATTTCGAGGAGGACGTACGCGCGCGGCTCTCGCTCGATGGCTGCCACACGCGCGACCTGCTGCTCTATCTGTTCTCGCTCGCCACGGCGGAAAAACGCCACGCCGGCATCATGAACGCCGTCGCCACGCGCATGGTCGAGGGCACGAGCCCGCGCGTGCGCAAGCGGCTGTTCCGAGTGTGGGCGGCGTGTTTTCTTCCGATGGCGGCACTGCGGCCCGTCGGCAAATGGCTCGGCTGGGACGTGCGCAAGGCGCTCCTGCTCGGCACCGCGCTTCACACCGCGCGGAAAACCTGGCGCGCCCGCGCCGCGCAGACCGCGGCCTGAGCGGCGGGTTACTTCGTCAGCTCGTACAGCGCGTAGCCGGCGAAAAGATTCGGCAGGCGCGTGCAGGGCGTTTTCCAGTCGCCGCGCAGATGCGCACGGCGCAGGAGTCGGAGCTGTTTCGCCGCGCAAAACGCCTCGAAGTCCACGATGGAAACCGGATTGGCCGGGCGGCTCTCGTGCCACGCCGTCGTATAGACCTCGTTGCGCGGCTTGCGCCCATGGAAAAGGATATCGAGGCGGTTCTTCCAGTAGCCGTGGTTGACGAAGCCCACCGCCACCGCGCGACCCACGCGCAGCGCCTCGGCGATCACCGCCGCCGGCGAGTGCATCTCCTCCAGGGTGCGCGAGCAGATCACGCAGTCGAAGTGGCCGTCGGGAAACGCGCGCATGAACTCCAGCATGTCGCCCTGATAGGCGTTGATGCCGCGGCGCACGCAGGCGCCGATCTTTTCCACGTCGAGATCCACGCCGATGCCGTGCACGTGCTTCGTGTGCACGAGATATTCGAGCAGCACGCCGCGGCCGCAGCCGAGGTCGAGCACGCGAGCCTCCGGCTCGATCCACTCGCCGATCACCTGCATGTCCACCGTGCGTTTGATGTGTGGTTTGCTCATGGTGTCAGGCGCGTGCGCGCTCCAGAAAATCGCGGACGAGGTCGTAGAGCTGCGGCGACTCCAGCAGGAACGAGTCGTGGCCGAGGTCCGTGTCGAGTTGCGCATACGTGGCGCGTTTGCCGGCGCGCAACAGCGCCAGCGCGATGTCGCGGTTTTGCTCGGGCGGGAAGAGCCAGTCGCTCGTGAAACCGAGGACCAGCGATTCCGCCTGGACCGCCGCAAAGGCGCGCTCCAGCGAGCCATAGGCTCCCGGCAGATCGAAGTGGTCGATGGCGCGCGTGATGTAGAGATAGGAGTTGGCGTCGAAACGGTTGATGAACACCTCGCCCTGGTGGCGCAGGTAGTTTTCCACCTCAAACTGTGCGTCGAGACCGGCCGCCGTGCCCTCGGTGGCGCCGGCCTTCCGGCGTCCGAATTTGCGGTCCATGCTCGCGTCGCTGAGGTAGGTGATGTGCGCCATCATGCGCGCAATGGCGAGGCCGACGCGAGGGCCGGCGCCCTTGGCGTAGTCACCGCCGTGCCACTCGGGATCCTGCATGATCGCCTGGCGGCCCACTTCGTTGAAGGCGATGCCCTGGGCGTTTTCGCGCGCCGTGGTCGCCATCGCCAGCACGCGACGGACAAAGCCGGGGTACTCGATGGCCCACTGGAGCGCCTGCATCCCGCCCATCGAGCCGCCGACGACGCCGTGCAGGCAGGCGATTTCGAGGTGGTCGCAGAGCAGCTTTTGCGAGCGCACCATGTCGCGCACCGTCACAAAGGGAAACGCCGTGCCGTACGCGCGCCCGGTTGCCGGGTTGATCGACGAGGGGCCGGAGCTACCCTGGCAGCCGCCGAGGACGTTGGAGCAGACGACAAAAAACTTGGTGGTATCGATGGCCTTGCCGGGCCCGATCAGGTTGTTCCACCAGCCCGGTTTGCGGTCATTGAGCGTATGGATGCCCGCGCAGTGGTGGTCGCCGCTGAGCGCGTGCAGGATGATGATGGCGTTGTCGCGCGTGGCATTGAGCCGCCCGTAGGTCTCGTAGCGCAGCGTAAACTCCGGAAGCGTCTGCCCGCTTTCAAAGGCAAACTCCGCGCGATGGTGAAAATCGCGCGCCTCGACGAGGCCGACCTCGCCGGACTCCGGTTGCGCTGGGAGCGCTATGTCCTCGGCATCGTTCATACTGCGTGGGGGGAGAAAAACGGCGCGCGCCGCCAAAAAGGCAAGCGGGGAGGCGGGCCGAATTTCGCGATTTACCTGCCGGCCCCTCGGCGGCTTCATGCGGAACTCACGCGCGAAAGGCGCGGTCCATCCTCCCTTCATGCGCACCCTCCTCGCCACCCTTCTCCTTTCCGCTCTGGCCTCCACGGCCCGTGCCGACGAGAAACCGGCCGAGCCAGCGCCTCCAGCAACAGAAACCACGGCACCAGCCCCCGAGTCGCAAGCCGCGCCCGAGCCATCCTCAGAGTCCGCACCCGAGGCCGCGCCGCCCGCCGAACCACCACGTTCACCACCGACTCCGGCAGCCACGCCTGCACCCGCAGCGTCAACCACGGCTGCCCCAGAACCGACTCCGCCCACTCCGCCCGCGCAACCGGCGCCCGAGCCCGCTTCCACGCCGACTCCGCCCGCGGAGCCGCCTCCCGCCATACCACCGACGCCCGCAACCAAGCCCGAGGCCGCGCCGCCGGCCGGAACCGCCGACGATTTTTACGCCCTCGGGGAGGCGCTTTTCGAGCATTTCGCCTCAGACGAGATCAAAGCCGAGTATGAATTTCCCAAACGCGACGAGTGGGACGCGTTTGCACTCCGGCTGCAAACGGCCCTCGAAAACGACTCGATCGAGGAGCTCGCCAGCTACGAACCGCAGACGCGCGCCGCCATCCCTGTCCTGAAAAAAATCCCCGGCGGCGAGCTCTACGCCGACTGGCTGGCGGAGCGGCTCGACCGCATCGAGACTGCGCGCCTCGCGCTCCAGACTCCACCATCGCCCCTGGCACGCCCGCACCCCGCCGAAGTCCCCTTCTACGATCTCTGGCTCCAACGCCTCCGAAATCGCCCGGTGCCCAAACGCGCCAGCACGCTCACTCCAGAGCTGCGCCCCCTCTTCGCCGCCGAGGGCATCCCCGCCGACCTCGTCTGGCTCGCGGAGGTCGAGTCCTCCTTCAACCCCGAGGCCTCCAATCCCGTCGGCGCCAAGGGACTTTTCCAACTCATGCCGGCCACCGCCAGGAATCTCGGCCTGCGCACCGGCATGCCCGACGAGCGCACCGAGCCCGCAAAAAGCGCACGCGCCGCCGCACAACTGCTCCGCCGTCTGCACAAGCGCTTCGGCAGCTGGCCACTCGCCCTCGCCGCCTACAATGCCGGCGAAGGCCGCGTGCAACGTCTCCTCGATAAACACTCCGCCCACACCTACGCGGAAATCGCCAGGGTGCTCCCGTCGGAGACGCGCCTGTACGTGCCCAAGGTCCTCGCGACGGTCCACCTGCGCACCGGCACCGCGCCGGCCTCACTCCCCGCGCCCGGCATCTAGCGCAGCGAGCGCCGCCGGCAGCTCGCGCATGTGCCCGATGGTGCAGTGCCAGCCCGGCTGCGACCGCCGCTCCTCCGTGAGCGGATTAAACCACACCGCGGGGATGCCCACGGCATTCGGCGCGAGCACGTCGCCCTCAAAATCGTCGCCCACCATCACCACACTCTCGGGCGCGAGCCCGAGCTGCACGAGCACCGCCGTCCAGAATCCGCGTTCCTGCTTCCGCCGTCCAAGCGCGCGATAGCAAAAGATGTGTTCAAAATAACGGTCGAGCTCCACGCGTGCCAGCGCGCGCCGGATCTCCGCCACCGCCGAATCCTGCGCGTTGGTCGCCAGCGCAAAACGCCACTGTGGGCGCAACTGTGCCAACACCGCCCCCACGCCCTCCACCTCCATCACATGCGGCCAGTCACACATCGGGCCGAGATCGCCCGGGGTGTCGCTCATCACGGTGTCGCCCCAGTCGAACAACAGCGCTCGGCGCAGATTTGTCGGGGTCGTGGGCATGGCACGACTCATATCGACCGCGCCGTGCCGCGCAAGCGCCGGCTACGATTGCGCGCCCTCGCCCACGGGCAGCCGCAAGGTGAAACGGGCGCCGCCCTCCGGGGCCGCATCGACCGCGACCGTGCCCCGGTGCGCCTCGACGATGGCCTTCACCAGACTCAACCCGAGGCCGAGCCCGCGCTGCGAACGGCTCGCGTCGCAACGGTACAGCCGCCGCCAGATCTTGTCGCGATCCTCTGCCGGCACACCCGGTCCCGAGTCGGATATCTCGGTCACGACCGCCAAGCCCTCCTGCCGCACGGCCAGGCGCACGCGCCCGCCCTCCGGCGTGTACTTGAGCGCGTTGTCGATGAGATTGGCGAGCGCCTGGCGCAGGCGCACCGGGTCGGCCTCGACCGGCGCGGGCACCGTCGCCACCTCGATCCCGATGCGTTTGTCCTCGGCGACTTCGCGGTAAAGATCAGCCGCCTCCGTCACGAGCTCGGCAAAATCGAATTTCGAGCGGTGCAACGGCATCGCGCCCGTCTCCGCCGCCGAGACGTCCATCATCGCCTCCAGCAGGCGCAGGATGCGCTCGGACTCCTCCACGCAGTCCGCGAGCGCCTCGCGCGAGGCCGCCGGGTCGCCCTGATGCTGGAGCGCGAGGTCGGCCGTGCCGCGCAGGCGCGCCAGCGGCGTGCGCAGATCGTGGGCGAGGTTGTCGAGCGTCTCACGCATCGCACCGATCAGCGCCGCGTTTTTCGTGAGCACGGTGTTGAACTGCAACGTGAGCTCGGCGAGCTCGCCGCCGCCGGCCGGAGCCGGCACGCGCGCCGCCAGGTCCCCCGTCTCCACGATGCGCCGCGCGGTGTCGGTCACCGCCCGCAGCGGACGCGTCGCCCGCCACGCCAGGCCGACGCCCGCCAGCGCCGCCGCGAGGAGCGTGCCGCCGCCGACCCACAAAAACGTGCGCCGGAGCGGGGCGAGGAGCGTCGCGCGGTTGTCGGTGCTGCGCGCGACCTGAAGCAGCAGGCCGTCGATCAGGCGGCGCGAGGCGACGGTGAAATCCTTGGCGGCATCGCGCGGCATGCGCACGGTCTGCACCGCCTGCGCCTTCCAGCCGCCCCAACCGTCGGGCACGAGGAGATTTTGCGCCTGCGTCTCCACCCAGTCGGTGGGCACGCGCGCGAAGAGCGTCTCGCCGCGCGGATTGAGCACGCGCACGAGCAGCGAGCCGGACTCCACCGCGCCCTGTTCAGAGACGAGCTGCCGGCGCAGCGCACCGGGACCGCCGCGTTCGTAGGTGCGCGCGTACTCCTCGACGTAGCGCTCAACGGCCACGCGCTCGCGCGCCTCCAGCCCATAGGCGAGCAGCCAGTACAGAAGGGCAAACACCGCCGCCGCGCCGAGGGCGAAGAGCCCGGCGTAGAGTGCGCCGAGACGAAACGCGAGGGACTGCCGGAATCGTTTAAGCATGGCCGCGCCAGAGGTAGCCCACGCCGCGGATCGTCTCCAGACGCGTCTTGTCCGGATCGATCTTCGCGCGCAGCCGGTGCACGACCACATCGACGACGTTGGTCTGCGGATCGAAGCTGTAATCCCAGACGTGTTCGAGGAGCATGGTCTTCGTGACGGGCCGGCCTGCGTGCCGCAGCAGGAAGGCCAGGAGGGTAAACTCGCGCGGCTGCAGCTCCACGCGCTCGCCGCCACGCGTCACCTCGCGTGTCACCAGATCGAGCGACACGTCGCCGACGGTCAGGCGGGTGGCCTCGGGCGCCTGCGTGGCGCGGCGGATGAGCGCCTGCACGCGGGCGAGCAGCTCGGAAAACGCAAAGGGTTTCGTGAGGTAGTCGTCGCCTCCAGCCTGGAGGCCGCGCACGCGATCGTCGACGGTCGCCTTGGCGCTGAGGAAGAGCACGGGCAGCGCCTTGTGGGCGGCGCGGATGCGGCGCACGAGGCTGAGGCCGTCGAGGCCGGGCAGCATGACATCGACGATGGCGAGGTCGTACTCGGTCGTATTGGTCAGCGCGAGGCCGGTGTCGCCATCGGGCGCATGGTCCGCGGCGTAGCCGGCCTCCTTGAGGCCGCGCACCACGAACGAGGCAATTTTCGCATCATCTTCGACGACCAGCACACGCATGTTGGAAAGAGTGGGCGAATTCCCCGCCCTGGGAAAGCCAAAGAGCGGACGGCGCACCCCTGCGCCATCCGCTCACTTTTTCGCCGCGGGCCGGGCCCTGCACGACAACACCACTTGAAAACGTGCGGGGCGGGCCTGTGCGGCGAAACGGGTTGAGGTTTGATTTACGGAGGAGAAGCCCGGCCGGTTCCCAGACCCAAAACTGGGGCGCGTCGCGGTCTTCCCTTCCGGTTGAAGGTTTACTCGTCGGAGGAGGACCCGGTTTCGTCGACGACCGCAAAGACGGTGCCGCCGCGCGACCAGAGTTTCAAAAGGGTCTTCTTGTTGGAGTCGTCCTCGCTGAGGCGCACGGCATCGTCGGCGGACGCCACGGGCTGGTGGTTGATCTCCATGATCACGTCGCCCGGTTGCAGACCGGCGTGGGCCGAGGCGGAATTGGGATCGACGTCGGTGATGAGGGCGCCGGCGACACGGGCCGGCACGCCGAGCTGGCGGCGCGAGGCGGCATCGAGGTCGGCGACGGCCACGCCGTTGAGTACGCCGGAGTCGGAGTCGTTGTCGGCATAGCGGTCATCGTCGTCGTCCTGCATGCGGCTGTTGGCGGAGCGCTGGCGGGGGAGTTTGCCGGTCGTCACAGAGAGTTTCTCCTCCTTGCCGTCGCGCAGCACGGTGATCTCGGCCTTGGTGCCGGGCGTCGTCTGGCCGACGGTGAGGCTGAGGCGCGAGGCATCGGTGACCGGCTTGCCCTCGAAGGCCACGATGATGTCGCCCTCGCGGAGGCCCGCTTTTTCGGCGGGGCTGTTGGGCCGCACGCTGGTGATGATCGCGCCGGTGCGGTCTTCGAGTTTGAAGGATTCGGCCAGCGCCGGCGTGAGGTTCTGCGTGGTCACGCCGAGGTAGCCGCGGACGACCTTGCCGCTCTTGATGAGGTTATCCACCACATGGCGTACCAGATCCGTGGGCACCGCGAGGCCGACGCCCTGCGAGCCGCCCGAGCGGCTGAGGATGGCGGTGTTGATGCCGATGAGGCGGCCGGTCACGTCGACGAGTGCGCCGCCGGAGTTGCCGGGGTTGATCGCGGCATCGGTCTGGATGAAATCTTCGTAGGCGAGGCCGAGGCCGGCGCGGCGGCTGGTGGCACTCACGATACCCGAGGTGACGGTCTGGCCGATGCCGAAGGGATTGCCCACGGCGAGCACGCGGTCGCCGACCTCCACCTGCGCGCTTTCGGCGAGCGTGATGGCGGGCAGGTCCTTGGCCTCAACTTTGATGACTGCGATGTCAGTCTGCGAAT
>Ga0209719_1001851_pt1 | contig 24271 bp, 11 predicted proteins | sample AD_JPNAS2_MetaG_FD_184421 | JGI IMG/M metagenome (GOLD analysis project Ga0209719, IMG submission 184421) | Active sludge microbial communities of municipal wastewater-treating anaerobic digesters from Japan - AD_JPNAS2_MetaG (SPAdes) (version 2) | ecosystem: Engineered > Bioreactor > Anaerobic...
GCGGCAGCTTGGTGCCTGATCCGCTACAGACACTCGAACCGGTGACAACCCCGCAAGGCCCGGGACTCAAGAACGAGACCATGCTACCGTCGGTGCTCGACCCGTGGTCGGCCCACGCGCTGTATGAAGCGGCCAACCTCGCCAAACAGGTGGCAGGCAGCAAGGTCTATCTCGTGAGCCTCGGCCCCAAGGCCAAACTGCAGCAACTCATGATGACCGTGGCGCAGAAGGTGCCCTTCGAACTGGTCGCGTTGGATGGCAGCGCCAGTGGCTTTACCGATGCGCATGGCGTGGCGGCCGCCTTGGCCGATGCCATCGCCGCGATCCCAGGTCTCGACAAGAGCCGCCTGTTGGTCTTCGGCGGTTGCGCCTCGGCTTCACGTGACGCCAGCGTAACCATGCAACTCGTCTGCGAACGCCTCGGCATCCGTAATTTCTTCGCGGGCGTGGATGAGTTCAAGGTGGCCGAAGACGGCTCCTTCACGGTGCTGGAGCGTATCGAGGGGGGCGAATATCTGGCCTCCTCTTGCAAAGGCGCGCCCGCCGTGCTCGCCTGGGCCACGGGTAACCTGCCCGAACCGCCCAACAACCCGCAGGTCGGCATGGCAAACATGCGCGGCGTGATGCCGTCGCTGATGAAGGCCAAACCGACCCCGTCGGGCGTCGGTGGTATCGCCTACGAAACGACCGAAATCCCGCCGCAGAAACGCCAGACCCGCATCGTCAAGGATGCCTCGACCGACGAGATCGCCAAAGAGATCGTCGAGTGGATCAACAACTGATTTGAATGAGGACGCTTTCCATGTCTAAGACACTCGCACTTCTGCACACCCAGGCCGACGGCTCACTGCCCAAGGCCGCCCTTGAAACCCTCACCGCCGCCGTCGCGCTGGGCCAACCCTTCGACGTAGCGATCCTCGGCACCGGCGCGTCAGCCGCAGCCGACGCCATTCAGGGCTGCGGCGCGGCCGCATTCTACACGGTCGACGATCCGGCGGTCGCGCAGCCGCGCTACGCCACAGACGCCGCCGCCGCTGTCGCGCTGATCCAAGCCGCCGGGGCTGAACTTGTGCTGGCGCCCGGAACCTCGCGGTTCTCGCGCTGCCTGCCCGGTGCCGCGCACCGCGTCGACGCGCAGATTGATACCCACATCGTGGCGTTGAAGGCTGAAGGCGACACCCTGCGTGCCCAGCGTTGGTTCTACCGCCAGCGTATCCTCGGCACCTTCAGCCGCGCGGCACGCCCTTGGCTGTTGCTGCTCGACTCCGGTGTGTTCGCTCCCTGGCAGGGCGCGGCCGGCAAGGCTGACGCGCAGGCCGTAGCCGTCACCTTTGCTGAAGACGACCAGCGCACCACCGTAACCGGCGTGCAGAAGCCGGTTGCCGACGCGCAGACGATCCGGCCGGATGCGAAGCTGCTCTTCGTGGCGGGCGCGGGCTGGACCAAGAAGCAAAAAGACGGCCAGTTCCACATTGGCGATGCCAGCACACTGATCCTCGACTTCCTCGGCAAGACGCAAGCCTCGCTCGGTAGCAGCAAATCACTGGTGGACATTCAGGGCGAGGGCCAGGAGACCTTGAGTTTCATGTCGCACATGAATCAAGTGGGGCAGACCGGCTCGACGCCGCGCCACCCCAAAGGCATCGCGACCTGCTGCCACGGCGAAGAGCCGCACGCAGTCGGCTGGCGCTTCATCAACGAGCGCCGTGCGGTCAACTTGGATCCGAACTGCGGCTGGGCGCAGGGCAAAGCCGACGTGCTCTACGTGGCCGACGCCTTCGAAGTGATGGCCAAAGTCAATGCGTTGCTCTAACGCGGACGGAGCCCGTAACCTTCACCCCGCCCTCTTCCGGAGGGCGAGGGTGAAAACGGCTCTTCTTTCATGAAGTTTCATGTTTCATGGTTAGGAGAGACCTAACCCAACCATGCGTCAAGCAGAGCGCGTAGGCCGGTCACGGCATACATGAAGCTTCACGTCTAAAAAAGGTACCGCGTATCACGCCCTCTTACCGCTGAATGCGTCCTGTTCCGCCGCCTGCGGCCAGTGCCTCCACTTCTTTGACGGAAACAAGATTGAAGTCGTGCTCGATTGAGTGTTTAAGGGCGCTTGCCGCAACTGCGAAATCAATCGCCGCCTGCGTGTTCTTGCCCGTAACAAGCGCATAGATGAGTCCCCCGCCAAAGCTGTCCCCGCCGCCGACGCGGTCGACGATGTGGAGTTTGTATTCTGTCGAAAACACGGGCTTTCTCGTCTTTGCGTCGTAAAGCACACCCGCCCATAGGTTGTCAGAGGCGGAAAGCGAAGTGCGGAGCGTGATCGCCACTTTCTTCACGCCAAAACGCTCCACCAACTGCTCGGCGACAGAGACATACCCCGCCTTGTCGAGTTTTCCGCTCTCGACATCGGTTCCCTTGCCGACGATCCCAAAAACATCCGCCGCGTCCGCCTCGTTTGCAATGAGAACATCGACATACGGAACGAGCTTCGCCATGCATGCCTCAGCCTCAGCCCTGGTCCAAAGCTTGCCGCGATAATTGAGGTCGCAGGAAACCGTAATCTTGTGCGCTTTGCAATACTCAAGCGCATCCAGACAGATCGCAGGTAACTCGCCACCAAGCGCGGGCGTGATGCCGGTAAAGTGAAACCATTTTACGCCCCGCAGGATTTTCGCCCAATCGAAGTCCGTACGTTTTGCGAGCGCAATCGATGATCCGGCGCGATCATAAACGACCTTCGACGCACGTTGCGAAGCCCCCTTTTCCACAAAATAGGTGCCGAGCCGAGGGCCGCCCCAGACGATATCCTTCGTTTCAACGCCGAAACGGCGCACGGCATTCCGTGCCGCCTCGCCCAGCGGATTCTCAGGGAGTTTCGTCACGAAGGACACCTCCATGCCGTAGTTCGCGAGCGACACAGCAACGTTCACCTCGCCGCCCGCATAACTCACCTCAAACTTGTCCGCTTGCGTGAACCGACGGTAACCCTCCGGATTAAGGCGCATCATGATTTCGCCAAAAGTAACGATTTTCATTGTCTGGTTCTCCTTCGCTTGATTTAAACACGAGAATTATCGATCAGGGATTTGGCGACGGAAGAGATTTTGTCCCATTCGCCCGTAGCAATCCACTCTTTGTTCGTGAGGTTCCCGCCGACACCCGCACCAACGCAGCCAGCCTCCATGAAGTCCCTGACGTTGTCAGGCCCCACTCCGCCGACCGCAAGAAACGGGATATGCGACAGCGGCGCGCGCAGTGCTTTCACGTAGCCTGCACCAAGCGAGCCCGCCGGGAAGATTTTCACGAAACTCGCGCCCGCCTCCCAAGCGTCGACAGCCTCACTCGGCGTGAGCGCCCCGGGCATCGCGGCGCACCCGCGACGGACGCACTCGCGGATGAGAGACGGATTGACATTCGGCGTGACCATATACTCGCCGCCCGCATCCTCCATCATCGTCAGTTGCTCTTCAGTGAGAACCGTGCCCGCGCCGACCCGGATATCTCCGGAAAAATGTTCGCGGATCACCCGAATCGCCGCGGCAGTATCCGCCCACGTCTCGGGGGACGTTTGGTTGAACGTGACTTCAACCATCCGGATACCACCCCTTGCATAGGCCTCGGCAAGCTTCAGGCAGACGTCTGGCGAAAAACCACGGATAATCGCGATGACGCGCGACTCACGTACCAATTTCTCAATGTCCTCTTTCATACGACACCTTTCCGGTCAAAACCACGTATCAAGTAGCGCGCGCAGACCGGTCACAGCGATGATACAAGCGAAGAGACCGGCCAACGTCAAACCAATGTTCAACAGCGGACCGGCACGGTGCTCTCCCATCAGATCGCGCCGGTTCACCAGTACCAAGATCACGGCGACAGTCAGCGGCAGCACGAAAACATTGGAGATCTGTGCCATGATCGTAACCGCCACCGGATTGCGTCCGCCCAGCACCGGCACGATCAAACCAGCACACGCCGCCACCAGACAGAGCACCCGGAAGGTTTTGCTGCGCGGCTCCATGCGCCCCACGCGATAGTCGGAGATCAGCAACGGGGCGACCATCAGGATCGGGAAGATCGAAGAGAGACCGGCGCTCAGCGTCCCTGTCATGAACAGCGCGACCGCGAATCGGCCAGCCAGCGGCTCGAGCGTGTGGACCATGTCGAGGATCTTGACGATCTCCTTGCCGTGCGCATAGAGCGCGCCGGCCGCGACAACCATGATCGAACCGCTGATCAGGAACATCAGCGACGCGGAGACTACAGAGTCGAGCGTTTGTTCCTTGAGGTCAGCTACGCCCACCCCCTTCTCCTTCAGCAGCAGCGGCCGGGTAACGAACGTGGGGGCCGCCATCGTGGTACCCACAAAGGCCGCGATCATCAGCAACGCCCCCGGCTCGTCGGGGATCGTCGGGACAACCGCCTGCTTGAGGATTTCCGGCGACGGCCAGACCACGAACATCGAGATCAAGAAGGTAATTCCCATCAGCATCACGAAAAAAGCCAGCACTTTTTCAAAGAAGCTGTAGCGTCCGATCATGAGCAGGCTGTACATCAACGTGATCAGAACCACGGCAATGCCCAGTGTCGCAGCGTAGTTCTCCTTTGGCAAGGAGGGAACGTAAAGGGCGAGCGTCTCGTAGATCGCGCCGGACGACAGCGTCAAGATCCCGCCCAGACAGGTGTATTGCGCCGTCGCCACGCCGATCAGAATCAGGATGGCCAGCGTGCGGCCGAACGGCAGATGACGCTTCACGGCGTGCAACGAGGTGTCACCGGTCACCGCCGCCATGCGTCCGTACGCCTCCATCAACACACCTGAAAACAGACAGCTCAGGAAGAGCACCCAGAGCAGTTGCAGACCGTACTGGCTGCCCGCCTTCGCCATTGAGGTGACGCTGCCGGTGCCGATCGTGTAACCGATCGCAAAGATGCCGGGCCCAAGAACCGAAAGGAGTTGTTTAATTTTTTTCATACTTTTCAACCATGAAACACATGAAACTTCATGAAATTAGTTTACATACGTGCGTATGTCCGCCTTGGGAAAATGACAAAATCCGAGAAACCAGTCCCGAGCACCGTATATACCTCATACAAGGCCCCGCGTATTTGACAACACTCCTCTTCATAAACCATCACGCTCTTTTCTTTCATACCCCTCACCTTTCATGAAGTTTCATGTGTTTCATGGTCCTAACCACACCCCGCCTTTTCATGAAGTTTCATGTGTTTCATGGTTCATCTTGCGACAACGCGGCAGCCCCCACCGTGTCGGTCGGCCCGGTGTATCCCGGACCGCCGCCCGCCACATAGCCGTCGCTGCGGCCTGTGCCGTCGCGGCTGACCCAGAAGGCATATAGCGCGCCGTTGGACAGCGTGAAGCGGAAACGGACCGGCCGGCCGCGCAAAGCCCTGACGCTGTCAACGTCCTGCCAAGTGACGCGGTGCAAAGTGCTGTCGACGGCAACCGGCCGGCACTCGGCGAGCGCAAAACCCGGGAGAGCCGCACCGCTTTCAGCATCCTGCAGTTCCACGCGCAGCTCGCCCTGCGGACATGCCACGTTGACGAACACGCACGCCCCGCTGAAGAGCAGCGGCCGCGTGACGAGTTCGCCGCCGCCGCCCGTTGCCGTCATGGCCGCGAAGCCGTCGCGCCGCAGAAAGGCGATGCCCATTGCTCCGTTGTCGTACATGCCGTTCTGCAGCCAGTCGCCGCTGAGGCGGTTGGTGTCGCCCTGAAATCCGGAATAATAGAACCAGAGGCGGTCCTTCTGGACGGTGCAGAGATTGCCGAGCGACTGCACATAGCCGGTGTCCCACTTGCCGCTGCCCCAGCGCTCCGCGCGGATGTGCGCGCGACGGTCGGGCCGCGACCAGTGGAAACCGTCGCGGCTGTAGGCGAAATTCAGCTCCGTGATCTTCGGCAAGCCGACCTTCATGCAGTCGCCGTTCTCCGGCCCGTGATGAATCTCGAACGCGCCCAGCATGAGGCTCTCGTAGGCGACCGCGTCGAAGTTGTAGAGCTGCGGCACGCGCTGGATCACCGGGTCTTTGGGATCCTCTTCATCCACCGCCAGCCAGCGCACGGTGTCCGCCGCGCTCCAAGAAGCACCGCGCAGGAAGTTGTCGCTCTCCCTATAATCGCGTGACCGTCCGCGCCAGCCGCTCCGCAGGCTGTAGATCCATTTGCGCCGGAATGGATTGTAGAACATGGTGCTACGATCGCCGGTGTGGCCAGTAACTACACGATTCACCCAGTGGATGCCGTCCGCCGAGGTCATGCTTACGCCGGGGATTGTCCCGCCCGGCCCGCGCATGAACATCTTGTAGCGCTGCTGCGGATCGGCCGCCTCCCAATCGGGCACCACGGTCCACGAGTCGGGCGTCAAATCCGGCGGCAGCACCTGATTGGTGCCTGGCACCACATCCAGCTCCGGCCGCTCCCAATCCAGACCGTTGGTGCTGGTGGCGTAGCAGATGGTGTGGATCCAGCCGGCCTCGTACCAGAGCTTGAACAGCCGTTCATAGGGATCCCACCAGAGCCCGCCGCCCTTCGGCACGGCTGCGGCGTTCCGGCTGCCGTTCAGTTCCAGCTCGGTCTCCGGGCGCAGCACCGGGTTCCCGGCATATTTCTCGGGCATGCCGAAGACGCGCTGCAATGTGCTGGTCGCGATCAGGAAATCATCCACGAACAACTGCCGGCCCACATCGATGGGAATCACTTCCGGCGGCGCGGTCAGATACGGCACGGCCATCGGCGCCCAGTTTGTCGTGTTCACAGTGCGCGGTGGCCAGTTGGTTGAAAGTTCGATGCCGTTGTAGAGCCGCTCGCCGCGTCCGGGCAGGAGGTCGAACGGCGGCGGTGGCCCGGTCACCTCGGAGAAACCGGCGAACACCGTCCACTTGGGGAAGTTGAACGTTTCGTCCTGCGCGACCAGTTTCTGATAAGTGCGGCTGATGTCGTGAGCCGCTTTGCCGAAAAGCTGAAAGGTCGCCGGAGCCTTGACCCAGACAAACCCCAACGCCTCCAGACGCGCGCTGTGCGAATGTTTGGCAAGCGGATCGGCCGGATCGGCAGTGATCACCGTCAGCACGCCGGCCCGCGCAACCGTCACCGCAAGGCCGCCCTCGATGCTCGCGCGCAGGAAGGGCAGCCCGCGCAGCCAGTCGGGCGACTCTGCCACCGTGTACACGCGGTCCGAAAAAAGGCGCGCGCCTTCGTTGAACGAGTCTGTCTCGTAAAGCCCCTGTACGATGAGCGCGGCGCCGGGCCCCGGCAGGGGCGTGTCGCGCGATTGCGCGTGAAGCAGCGCCGGGCCGAACAGCGTGACCGCCACGGCCGCGATGGTCGTCAATCCTCTCATGTGTCATCCCTTTTTTACTGAATCGTCAGCAGCGTCCCTTTGCCATACCCCAGGTACAGGAAGGTGTCCGGCGTCCGCGCGCCCTCCGAGACGCGCCAGCAGTCGAGCAGCCCGTCGAACGCTTCGCCACCGCCGGCCTGCCCGCCCAGCGCGAGCCAGTGGCTCTGGTGAAGCACGGCGGGATAAAAGGCGTTTTCAACCGTACCGGCCGATACGCCGTCGATGAAGAGTTCCCAGGTGCCAGTGTCGTTGCGGCGGGGCGTGAAGATCAGCGCCAGATGGTGCCACGCACCGGCCAGGCCGGCGGCGTCATAGGCAAAAACCGCATCGGCCAGCGGCGTCTGGGTCGGCGTGCGGCAGAAGAGACGGAAGGTGGCCGAGGCACCGTTTTTCTCAAGCGCCAATCGCCAGCCGTACGTCGCGTCGAAGCGCGTTCCCGCGATCGTCTGCACCGCGTGGGCGGTCTGGTTGCTCCAGGACATCCAGCCCTCGATCGTGAAGGCGCGGTCCAGTTCGACCCGGTTGCCCAGATTCTGCACGCGCAGGTAACCGGCGCCGTCACAGGCGGCCGAGCCGGCGTTGGCGCGCGGGTCGCCGATGAAGCCGACCGTCGTGTCCGGCACCGGGACAAAGCGCTTGAACTGCGCCGCCGAAGCGGCGGGCGCGAACGCATCCAGCGCGAAGCCGTAGCGCGGCTCCACCTGGCTGGCGGCATCGAGCGCGGCGCCGTCGTCATCCAGCTTCCAATAGGCGACCGTCGCGGGCGCGGGTGGAGCGGGCGGCGGCGCGCCTGCAGCATTGAGGAACTGCGACGGCGCGAGCACGCCGCGCGTCAGGCGCACGGTATCGATCGCGCCGTTGAACGCGTTGTCCGACCACGGGCGCCCGCCGATATAGAAGTAAGCCGGTACGGAACGGGTCGGCACTGTGTTGTTTTCGATGCTGCCTTTGAGCGTGCCGTCCACATAGAGCGACCAGGTCCCCTTGCCGACGGTCACATCGTAGACCAGCGCCACGTGCCGCCAGACATTCAGCTCGGTGTCGATCGACCCGCTACCGAACGCCACATCGTTCACAAGGGTCGCCGCGCCCGCGTAAAGCACGTAGCCGGTTGTCCGATAGGTGAAGTTGAGCGACATGCCGCCCGTGCTGAACGAAGGCGCCGTGCCCGACGCAAAGAGAAGCTGCCAGCCGCCCGGATTCTGCGTCCGGTAGAACCAACCCTCCAGCGTGAAGCTGTTGGTGTAGCAAAGCGTGTCGCGCACGCCGTATTCGCCGGAAGCAAGATACGCGCGCTTGGCGATGGCTGCCGGCGTGTTGAATACCAAGCTGCCCGCGTTGACGGCGGGATCGCCACGAAACGCGGCCGAAGCATCCGGGTTGGGGATCGGCGCAGCGGCCTGCGACACACTGGCGGTGACCTTGTGCAGAGCCGTCAGCGACGTGCCGAACGACCAAGCCCCGGTCATGTCCGTGGCGTCGAGGTAGAGTCCGTCCGCAGAGTTCAGCGGCCAGAGCGCGAGCACGTCAGTCGCGGCGGCCGCTCCTTCGGTCGCGTTAAGAAATTGGTGGGGCGCAAGCGCGGCCTGGCTTACGCGCCAACAGTCCAGATACCCGCAGAAGGTGCTGCCGTTGCCGACACGTCCGGCCAGATGGAAGTATTCGGAGGCGGTGGTGCCGGAACGCGCGTGCCCGTTGGTCGCCGCGCCGTGCAGCTCGCCGTCCAGATAGCAGCGCCAGACGCCCTGCGCCTGATCGCCGGCCGCCGCGTCGTAGACCAGCGCCACATGCCGCCACGTGTCCGCCCACGCCGACAGGTCGCCGGAAAGCGGCGCGTCACCGACCTGAATGCCGCCGTCGTCTTCTGCGTAGATGACGAGCCTGCGCGTGCCGTCCGCCATGCGTTTGAGCCCCAAGGCCCACCCCTTGGTGGAGATGCGCGTGTTCGCGATGTACTGGATGTCGGTGTCGTAATCTTGCCGGTGCGGGGCGATCCAGCCCTCGGCCGTGAAGCTGTTGGTGATTTCCAAGTGACGACCCAGATCGGCGACGCGCAGGCAGGCACCTATACCCTGCGCATACACTGAACCGACGTTGCCGTCCGGCAGGACCAGCGCACTGTTCGGCGGCTGGCCGCTGAACGCCTGACTGCGTCCGGCCAGCAGGGCCGTCGTATGCGCAGTCACATCAAGACCGCTCGCCAGGCGGGCGCTGCCGATAAAATCGCGCGTGTCCAACGCGCCTGCCGTGTCCGTGTCCAGCCGCCAGTACGCGACCGTGCGCGGCAGAACCTCCGGCTCGGGCGCGGCCGTGCCGGCGTTGAGAAACGCTTCGGGACTCAAGGCCGCGTCCGAGACGCGCCAGTAGTCGAGCTTGATCAGGCCGGTGTTGCTCCCCGTGTGCCGACCGCCCAGCGAGAAGATCGCGTCCGAGGTAGCGAGCGCGTTCGGCCGGCTGCTGTTTGTCAACGCGCCGCAGGATTGGCCGTCGACGTAAAGGCTCCACACGCCCTGCTGCGCGGTGCCGGCCTCGCGGTCATAGGCGAGCGCGATATGCAGCCAGACATTGGTCGAGGCCGGGTCGTTCTGCACGGGGAAAGGTTTGTCGCCGATCTGGCCGTCGACGTACAGGATCCAGTTCGTGCCGCCGTTGCGCAGCGAGAGGATCCAGCGGCCCGCGCCGCCCATGTGGTTGCCGACGAGGTAGTGCCAGCCGGTGCCGGCCGGGTTTGCCGCGCGGAAGACCCAGCCCTCGACCGTGAAGCTGTTGGTGATGTTGACGCGCGCGCTCATCGCGCGGTTCGTGAGCGCTCCGTTGTTTGAATAGAACCAGACCGCACTCTGGTTCGTGGGATTGGCAAGATAACCGCCGGCCGTGTCGGGATTCGGCGGCAGCGTGGTCCACCCGTCCGCGGCGGCCCCCTCCGCAAACGTCCCGGAGGGCATTAGATCGTGCGCCGGCTCCAGCAGGCAGCGCGTGTTCAAGGCGCTACCGTTGGCATCATAATCCAGCTTCCACAAGGCCACGGTCTCGGCGCACGTGTGGAAAACTGAAACAGCAGAAACACACACAACACAGAGTCGTATTTTCATGGTGTTTTTCTCCTTCATTTGAGTATTCGGTTTGCGGAAGGGGTTCACGAGTTCAGTTCTTGTTTTTGCGGAGCACAGTCGGGAGCGCGGGCGTCCCCGCCCGCTATGTGAAAGACCGTGCGCGATTCAGATGCGCGGTGTGGCATTCAATGAACGATCAATCAGCCATTTGCATGAAACGGTGTTGCGGGCGGGGACGCCCGCGCTCCCGACCCACGTGTCTTCGTTTCTATCCAGGCTCATTTGAACCACTCCTCCCCGATCTCGCGCCCCAGCAGATAAAACTTGTGGTCGGGAAACCAGAGAATGCCCTTGCCGTCCACGACCGTGTAGCTCGTGTAGAACGAATTGCCGTTCTCGCGCTCGGCGAAGAGTTTCGGCGGGGCGAACTCGACCGGCTGCTCGGCCGCGGGATTGAACCGGCCCGCGATCAGGTAGAGCGGCCCGCGCCGCTGGTACTCGCGCTTGCCGTCGAAATCGAAGGTGTTGTGGACGAGGGCGAAGTAGAAGCCGCTGGCGGCCTCACACCCTTTCCAGTCATAAATCGGACAGGGCGAACGCGGGTGCAGATAGGGCGTGCCGCCGTCGCGGTCCAAGAGCGGCCGGGGCTGCGACCAGGTCACACCGTCGTCACGGCTTTGCGTCCAGAAAGGATAGCCCGCGCTGGTGCGCATGATGCCGAAAAGCCGGCCGTCGGGCAATTTGACGAGACCGACCTCTTCCGCTGCGTCGCCGAATTTCTCGTGGCTGACGCGCAGCACCTTCTCGTCGCCGGAAAACCAGCTCAGCCGGATCTCCTCGACCTTGGGATCGTCGTCGATGTTGTCAAACTGCAGGAATTCAATATAGCACCCGCCCCGCGTTGCGTCCGGCAGTTTGCCGTGGCGCGAGACGCCCACCAGATAACGTCCCTCTTTGCCCAGCCGAAGCGGGCGCTGCCAGTTGCACCAGCTCGGCGGCACCAGCGGGTCGGGGTCGTCCAGAACGCTGCGCTTCAGCGGCACCATCTTCGGAGCGGACCACGAGTCGCCCTTGTCGTCGGAATACGCGCCGAACATCTGGCCGCAGTGCGGTCCGCGGCTGGTCGTCTGCTGATTCCACAGACAGTAGATGCGGCCGGACGCGCTGATCATCGGCTGCTGCCAGCTCGCCAGCAGCGCCGGATTTTTCTTGTTGGGCGAACCGGCCAGAATCACGGGGTCGCTCCAGCTCTCGCCCTTGTCTGTACTCTTCGAGAAGGCGATGTGCTGGTCGATGTCCGCCTCGCGCGAGGCCTGCGTCCAGAAGGCGTACAGCATGCCCGCGTGCTCGATCACCTGAAAGTGGTCGTTGTACGTGTCACCGGGGCGGGCGGGATCGCGCTTGGCCTTGTCGCGCGGCTGCCGTGGAATAAAGACCACGTAGTCGGGGCGGTTGACCAGAATGTCCTGCGCGTTCAACTTCGCGTCTAAGCGGGTTGAATCGGCATTCAGCGCCTCGACCACGCGCGCCACCCGCGCGTTCGGCACAAAGAAATCCTGACCCGCAAAATCGACGCCCGCCAGTACGACCCATTTCTTGAAGGTGAACGACTCGCCGCGCGTGACGGCTTTCTGATAGATGCGCACGGTGTCGACGGCGCTCTCTCCGAACAACTGGAACTGCGCCGGGGCCTGAATCCATGTGAACCCGCGCGCCTCCAGCTCGGCGGCGTTCGAACAGAACGCGCCCTTGATGGTCGGGTCCGGCGTGAGGACGGTGAGCAGGCCGCCTTTCGACACGGTGACGGGAACGCCACCTTCGATGGAGCCCATCAGCGCGGACATGCCCTTGAGGCCGGCAGGCGGCTGATGGTAGGTGAAGGCGCGGTCGGTGAAGACGGCGGAACCTTCTTCGATCATGCCGGGGCGTGCGCCGATGACCTTTTCCAGTGCCGCGCCAGGTCCGCTCAATAACGCGCGGGAAGTGAGCGGCTCAGCGTTGACGGCGAGCGCCGTGAGCAGAAGGCAAGGCAAGATTCGCATAGTGAAACTCCTTTTCGGTGAAGGTCTTATTTACTGAAAAAAAGCGGCACACCCCATTTACCGAAGGTGACGCTCTCGCCCTCGGCGCAGCGTTTCTGGAACAGCGTGCAGAAGTTGCGTGGGTTGGACGGATCGAACAGGCGCACCTCGGGCAGACGCGCCTTCTGGAAGCCTTGTTCCAGCAGGGCCTTGGCCACGCTGTCCGGATTGCGCTCCGGCATCGGGGTGAGCACCGCGACCGTTCCCGCGCGCGTGCAGCGCAGCGACTTGCTGCCGTTCATGGGGACACGCATAAAGCGCGCGCCTTTGAGCGCGGCCGGCAATTCTGCCAGGGTGTAGGCGCGGTCGGTGAAGAGCGTGGCGCCGGTTTCGAAGGCCGCAAATTCTAGGCCATCTGCGGCCAGCAGGCCCGCGCTGTCCGTCGCCAGCGGTGCGCCGTCGGCGTTGGCGTTGACCTGCGGCTTGGGCCGCTCGACGCCGCCCGAGCCCTCGCTCACGAGCTGGCGCAGGCGCACCGCCCTGGAAACCGGCTTGCCGGCCAGCACATCCTCTTCGCGGAAGGTCGCGAAGAGAATGTGGCGCGCGCCGGTGCGGTCGAAATCATAGGTGATGTAGATCGTGCCGTCCGCCGTCTGCTGGCCGTCGGGATAGGAGACGCCGCCTCGCTCGTCGAGCATCAGGCCACCCTCCCAGCTCCGGCCATCGTCCTTTGAAACAAAGGCGGTGAGATGCGAGCGGCCGGTCTTCTTCTCGATCGGGCCGTGCTTCACAAGCAGCAGGTTGCCGGAGATCAGCCGCGTGATGAAGAAACGCGCCGAAGGATGCTGGATCGGCGACGGCTCCAGCGGCGACCATGTTGCGCCGCGGTCCGTCGAGACCGCCTCGCGGATGCCGGACTTGGTGCGCGTCAGACACCAGATCGAACCGTCCTTGCGCTCGACGAACATGTGCTCGTCAAAGAGGCGGTCCTCCTTGGGCATGCCCGCGCCGCCGCGCACCGACCAGGTCTTGCCGCCGTCTATGGAGACCACCATCTTCGAGCTGTTCTCCGAATACCAGGTACAGACCGGCAGCGCCCACTCGCCTGACGAGAGCGTGATCGGCTTGCACATCATCACGCCTTGCGTGACGAACACGGGCGGGTGCCATGCGGTGTTTTCCGACGCGGGATCGTCGAGCACGATCATCCAGAGCGCGTCGGACGCCACGTTGTTGTACGGCATGGTGCGGTCGGACCACGTCCAGCGCAGCCGTCCGTCCGGCGCGAGCCACACTTCGGGATCGAAGGTGCGGCGCGGCCCTTCGCCGTCGGGGTCCACGGTGAGCAGTTCCTTCCACGTCTTGCCGCCGTCGCCGCTCGTGCTGAGAACCACATAGTTGTTCTTGTCCTCGCCCGGCGTGTGGCCTGCGTACCAGGTCACCCAGAGGCGGCCGTTGGGCGCGACCGCCAGGCTGGAGATGCCGGTGAAGGCGCGGTTGGAGACCGCATGACGCGGCAGCGGCGGACCGGCATGTTCGGGCGGCGGCGCGGCGAAGACGGCGGGCATTGGCAGTAGTAGGCAGCAGGCGGTGGCAGTAAGCAGCAGGCGGTGCAAAAAGACGGTTGGGGTCATCGGATGCTCCTTCTTGTGTGTTGACGATCAAATACGAAAGCAAAATGAAGCGCCAGATGAGGCTCATGGTCAGGCGCGGCAAAAATCCGTCCATCCGGAACGAGTTGGTTCTGGTGGCCTCCGCGACAGGATCCCATGCGGATCTGTTTGGTCAATAGCGGTTTCATGGCAAACTCATCCCCGTCTCATTGCAGGAGCAGCAGCGTCCCGCTGTAAAGGATCGTCACCGTGACGATGCCGTCCGCCGCCTCCACCACGGTGGCGACTTTCTTTTCAGGCGGCAGGCCAGTGCCGACCGCCTTCCAGCCGTTGAAGGAACCGTCGGTCGCACCGTAGGTCGCCGCAGTGAACGTGAACGGCACGGGGATCGGCGCCTGTTCCGTGCGGCCGAGATCGAAGAAGCCGGGGCCTTCCGCTGTCAGCGTGCCGGAGACGGTCACGCTGTCGCACGTGACCTGGCCGAGCGCGTTGGTGGTCCACGGGCAGGCCAGCGTCGCGCCGGCGGTCAGCGCGAGGTTCTGCACCGTGATCGTTGCGCCGGCCGGCGCGCCGTTGGTGCCCGGATCCAGCGTGCCGGTCACGGCGATCGTGCCGTTGGTGAGTAGGCCGTCTCCGGTGAGATCGCCGACCGTGCAACGCTCTCCCAGCGCGTCGAACGCCGCTCCCGCCGCGACCGCAAGATCATTGGTGCCGCCCAGCCGCGCGCGCAACAGGCCGGCGCGGACTTCGACCGGTCCGTTGAAGCTGTTGGCCGATGCGGTCAGGCTCAGTGTGTTGGTCCCGGCTTTGACAAGTCCGCCGTCGGGCGCGGCGCCCAGCACGGGATCATGCAGCAGATTCTGCGTGATGTCGAAGCCGTCGGCCCGCGCGGTGTCGACCCACGCGCCGTTTGTTGAGACATAGGCGGCGGTCAAACCGCTCATCGTCTGGCTGGGGGTGTTGGGCTGGAAGACGCCGCCGTTGAACCAGAATGCCTTGTGCGTTCCGGAGAGGCCGATGATGGCGCGCGCGCCGACGCAGCCGCCGTCGAGATGGAACTCCGCCTCGCTGTTCAGGCCGTAACCGACTTCAAGGTTGCCGTTGATCTCGAGCACGCCGTCGCCCCAGAGCCGGACTGTTCCGTTGCCGCCCGCGCCTCCGGTGTTCCAGCCGCCGATGCGCAGCGTGCTGCCCGCGCGCCAGACGTTGACCGTACCTCCGCTGATCAGCAAGTTGGCCTGAGCACCCGGGCTCTCGCCGACGCTCAGATAACTGCCGCCGACCAGGACCTGCCCGCCGCTGACAGCGACCACCGGGCGCGCGTTGAAACCGGAGAGCCCCGCGCCGTTGTTGCCCATCGCCAGAGTCGGGAAGTCGCAGGTCCCGCCCGTGACCGTCAAGCGGGACGAAACGCCTGTCGGGCCGGCGGTCACCAGAGTCCCGTTGTTGCGCCCGATCGACACCGTGTCTGCGCTCCGGAGCACGCCGTCCGTGACGACGAGTTCGCCCGGCGTCTCAAGTCCTGCTTCCGTGGTGGTGCGCAGACCGATATCGATGCGGTTGACCACGTTGGTCTGAGCGGGCGCGCCGAGAACCACCCGCCCCTGCGTGATGGTGAAGCCGGTCACGCCGGTCGTGGGCGCATCGCCGTACGGCCCGATATTCTGAACACCGGCCGGCGAGTTGACGTTGTGGGTGTGCAGCGTGTTCAGCCCCGGATAGGTATAGCTCACGGTGCCGGGACCGGTCTTGAGGAAGCCGCCGGACTCGGAACGGATCTGTCCGCCGAACACGACCTCGTCATCCACGCGCAGCACCGCCGCGTGGGTGGAGGAGCCGGTGCGCACCGTATAGCCGCGGTCAGTGACCGACGGGCCGGTGATGTGCAGCGTGCCTTTACCGAGCACCAGATTCGCGGGTGCGGCCGGGGAGGCGCCGACCGGGCTGGCCGCTCCGCCTGCCGCAAGCGTAGCGACACGCAACGTGCCGGCATGGACCTCGGTGGGACCCGCATACGTGTTGGCAGCCGTCGGCACCAGGATGCTCGAACCGTCCTTCTCCACGCCGCCGATACCGGAGACCGCGCCGTCCAGCGTGACGGTCACGCCGGTGCCGGGCGCGACCGACAGGGTGCGCTGCAGCGTGACCGGCGCGGCGATCGTCATGGGCGCCGCCATGCTGACGGCCGGCAGATTCAAATCGAGCGCCTGCACCGCAGGCGCGGCATGAAAAGCGAGCGCGCCGGTGCCCGAGGCCGCGAGCATCGCCGCCGCGCCGTTCACCGCACCGAGCGACAGGCCGGTCCCCGGATTCAGCGTCACCGTGAGGTCGGAGGCGAGGGTCAGCGGCGCGCTGACGGCGTGGCTGCCGGATTCGACCGCGATCAGCGCGGCCGACGACCCGTTGTCGAGCGTGAGCCCCATGCCGCCGAGGGTGTAAGCGAAGGGACTGTTCACATAGATTGCGCCCGCGCTCTGGCCGGCGGCGGCGACCGTCACCGGTGCGCTGATGGCGTCATCGAAACGCGCCGCGCTGCCGGACGTTCCGGGCTGCGGGACGGTCCAGTTGGAACCGGTGGCCCAGTCGCCGCCGGCGTCCACATTCCAGACGGAGGCGCCGGCACTGTCGGAACCGATCGTGACGGTGACGCTGCCGTCCGCCGCCGAAAACATATAACTCTTGCCGAAAACCGGATTGGCACAGGCGAGCCCGCTGACATCCGGCGCAGCGCCGGAATAGGTGAGCAGCGTGTACGTGCCGTTCAGGGTAAAGGGCAGGCTCGTGCCCGCCAGATAGAAGGCGCAGCGGCCGGTGCCGAGCAGCGGCGTTCCGGTAACGGCCAGCCGGTCGTTAGAGGAGCCGTCGGCCGCGAACCCAAACCCGAGGGCGCCGCCCGGTTCGAGCGCCAGCGCGGCGGCGGAAAGCGTCAGCCCGGCGCTGCCGCCCGCGAGCAGCTCGCCGTCCGCCGTCACAGTCACCGAGCTGGCCGGCGGCAGCGCGCCGGTCACGCGCAGCACGCCGCCGGACACGATCGTCGGCCCGGTGTAGGTCGAAGCGGTGTCCGCGAACGTCAGCGTGCCGGTACCGTGTTTCACCAGACCGCCGTCAGGCGCGCCGCCCAGGGCGTCGTCATGCAGCAGCGCCTGCGCGACGGTGAAGTCGGCCAGTGCGGTGTCGACATGAAAGCCGCCGGCGCACAGCGTGGCGCGGGTCAATCCGGCGAGCGTGCGCCCGGCGACGCGCGGCTTGAAGCGCCCGCCGTTGAAGTTGGCATAGGCGTTGGTACCGCCGCCGCGGACGATGTTCGCGGCGATCAGCGTGCCGCCGTCCAGATTGAGCGTACCTTTGCTCATCTCGCCGGGATCGCGCGCGAGCTGCACGGTGTCGGTCGCCTCGACCGTGCCGCCGGAGAGGTTGAAGATCCCCTCGCCGGTTCCCGCGCCGATACGGATGCTGTGGCTGGCGCCATGGACCGCGAGCGTGCCGCCGGTCACATTCAGCGTGATGCGCGACCCCGCGTGCTCGCCCATGTTGCAGGTGGTGAGAATGTCGAGCAGGCCGCCGTTGAGCTGGCAGACCGAACGCGGATTGAAGCCGACGTGTCCCACCGCGTTATGACCGGCGGCCAGCAGAGACACCAAGGCCTCGCCGCCGTTGACCGTGAAGGTCGAGGTCGTGCCGTCCGGCGCGGTGTTGGTGTTGCCGTTGTTGCGGCCGATGGACAGCGTGGTGTTGCAGATAAAGGTGCCGTCATTCACGACCAGTTCGGCGGAGTGTTCCGCGTTCGCATTCGTTGTGGTGAAAACGCCGATGTCCACTCGGTTGGAGAAGACATTGACCTGGCCGGGAACGCCGAGCACGACCCGGCCTTGCGCGATCACAAAGCCGGAGAAGCCGAGCGTGGGACTGTCGCCGTTGTCGCCGATGTTCAGAAGAGCATTCGGAATCCCTTCGTGGGCGATGTATCTGTTCCAGCCGGGATAGGTGAACGAAAGCGTGCCCGCGCCGGTCTTGATGAACGCGCCGGAGGCGGCGAGGACCTGTCCGCCAAAGGTCACGTCCGCGTCGGCATGAAAGACGGCGGCGCGCACGGGAGAGGCCCCCGCCTGCACCGTGTAGCCGCGGTCGGTCGCCGTGTTGCCACCTGTGTAGTGCAGCGTGCCCGGCCCGAGCAAGAGGTTGTCAGGCCCGGCGGCAGAGAGGCCGAGCGGGCCGGCTGTGCCGCCGTTGTTCAAGGTGTCGACGCTCAGCGTGCCGCTGCCCGTCATGAGCGGACCGGTAAAGGTGTTGGCCGCATCCAGAACCACCCGGCCGCCGCCGCTGGCGAGCGGATTGAGCGAGACCGGACCCGTGCCGGAAAGCGCACCGCTGAAGGTCAGTTCGGCCGGTGCTTCCGTGGCGAGCATCACGCCGGGCGCGGTCGTCACAAGCGGCAGCTCGAAATGATGTGAGCCTTGCGACGCTGTGACGGCGGACATGAATCCGTTCGTCAAGGTGACGGCTTGGCCGACGAAGGTGTGGGCGGCCGCGCCCGCGAGCGCGATCTGGCCCAGCGTCAGCGCGGCCACATCGTTGGTGACGGTGAGCGCAGCCGGCGGCTGATTCGTGAAATAGGCGATGGCGTTGGGGCCGTCCGGCACGGCGGCATCCAGCCAGTTGGCGCCGTCGGACCAGGCACCGCCGCCCGCCGCCGCCCAGCTTCCGGTGTCCGGCAGCGCCGCCAGGATCGGCAGGTCGGCGCTGACCGTCCAGGCCACGCCGGCACCGAGCGTTCCATTGGCGCCGGCGACGAGATCCGCGACCGTGCCGCCGGTGCCTTCGTTCAGCGGCCAGTAGTGCGCAAGTCCTGCCTCAGTGCCGGTAAGGCGCGTACCCAACCTGCTGGCGATCTGCTCCTGAGAAAGAACCGTGTTCCAAGCGCGTACATCGCTGATATCCCCGCGAAAACCCGGTGCCGTGGTTCCCGTTGTGCCGATCGCGCCGATCGTAAACGGCGTACTGGCGAGAGGATTCGCGTTATGGACGCCGTTCGTATAGAACTGGCCGTTGATATAGATGGTCCATGTCGTGTTACTGCGCGAGACAGCAATGTGAGTCCAAGTATTGAGCGGGATCGTACCACTGCCTGTCATCCATGTGCCGCCGATGAACATGCCCGCGACCTTGTCCTTGATACCGACAATAAAGCGACCGGCATCGCCCCCGCGGTATTGTGAAAAGATCTGATTCTCCGGCAGATAGCCGGACAGCTTGAACCACGCCTCCGCCGTGAAGTCGTTGGCCGTGATCTGGCCTGTGGTGACAACCCGCTGGTTATCAGCGCTAAATCTGAGCACCGTTTCGGCAGCGCGCGTGCCGCACGCGCCCATGAGAAGGGTCAGCCCGATGGCCGCTCCCGTCTTGATTGAAACAGCAAACCGTGAACTCCGTCCTTGAGCATGCATGCCTAACTCCTCTCGCCACACCGGTTAAAACACAGGTTATTAAAAGCTGTATACCGGTTTTATATCACGTTCGGCTGACGGCTGTCAACAGGGAAAAAGTACTTTTTTTAAAATTTAGGGGGTTGACTGCTCCCTCAACCTATCGTACGATGAACACTGATCATGAAAACCGGTATACCGGAATATCTCCGTGAGAAGATCGCGCAGGCCAAACGTACGAAAGGTACCTATGCAGACATCCCTCCGCTTTATCGCCCTACTGCCTGTCTTCGCCGCTCTGGCGGGACGTGCGTCCGAAGTGCCCCTCACCGCATTGCCGCCGCAACCGACTGAAGACCGACCGCTGGCCGAACGCTTCACCAATCCGCCTGCGTCGGCCCGTATCCTGCGCATTATCCACGCTCAGAGAGACAAACCGGAGGATCAGGACAAACACCTGCTCAAACTAGCCGAACAGGGATTCGGCGGTTTTGCAGGCAACGTTGCCTTTGACGGTTATGTCGAGGACGAGGCCAAGTGGCCGCCCTTCCTGCGCGGCGTGCAGATGGCCAAGGCATCAGGCATGTCACTCTGGCTCTACGATGAGTGCGGTTATCCTTCGGGCAGCGCGGGCGACCTCACCCTGCGCGACCACCCGGAGTGGGCCGCGCGCGGTCTGTTGGTTGCCGAGACGAACGTCACAGGCGGAGCGGCCGTTTCGCTTGCGCTGCCGCCCGGCCGTCTGGTCACGGCGGTGGCCGTGCCGCGACACGAAGGTGTGATCGCGCTCGACCGTGCGGTTGATCTCTCCGCATCGGTTACAGACGGACGTCTCGCATGGCAGGCTCCAGACGGCGCGTGGTTTGTGACGGTCATGACCGATGGCCTGATCTATGAGGGCACCCATGCCGCTGTCAGTCTGGCCTACAAGAAACCGTGCATCGATCTGATGACCCCCGAGCCGACCGCGCGCTTCCTAGAAGTCACGCATGACCGCTACGCAGCCAAGCTGGGCAAGGACCTCGGTCGTTATTTCGTCTCGACCTTCACAGACGAGCCGTCACTGCAAAACCTCTGGTTCATCCCCATGCCCTACCGTGTATTGCCGTGGTCGCTTACGTTCGAGGGCGAATTCCAAAAACGCCGCGGCCGTGCGTTGCGTCCGCTACTGCCAGCGTTGGTTGCCGATGCGGGACCGGTCGGCACCCGCGCCCGTTACGACTTCTGGAACACGGTCGGCGAACTGGTTTCTGAAAACTATTTCAGTCAGATCCGAACATGGTGCGACCGCCACAACATCCTCTCGGGTGGCCACCTGTTGCTCGAAGAGAGTCTGGTGAGCCATGTGCCGCTCTACGGTGACTTCTTCCGCTGTGCGCGTCAACTCACTGCGCCCGGCATCGATTGCCTTACCAGCCTACCGCCCAGCGTGCCATGGCACGTCGCGCGCATGATCGGCAGCATCGCCGATCTGGAGGGCTACACCTACACAATGTGCGAAGTCTCCGACCATAGCCAACACTACCGTCCTCAAGGTGATACGCGGCCGATTTATATCGTGACTGAGGACGAGATCCGCGGTACTTGCAACCGGCTCATCTGGGGCGGCATCAACACCCTCACCAGCTACTATCTCTTCCTGAATCTCGGAGACGATCAGCTACGCGGGATCAACACGCATGTGGGACGCTGCCAGACCTTGCTGCGCGGTGGCCACCAAGTAACCGATATCGCGGTACTCTATCCAATCGAAAGCCTCTGGACGGTCTTCACGCCGACCCACTATCGCGGCGCGACTACTGAAGCGGCGGCACACCGCATTGAGACCGTCTTCGACGGCGTGAGCACGGCGCTCTACTCCGCAAACCACGATTTCCGCTACATGGATGCACAGGCACTGTGCGAGGCCTCGATCGATGGCGACGCTATGCGCCACGGCGACCTGCGTTGGCGCGTGCTGGTGCTTCCGGCGACCGACACCCTGCCGATGGCCGCTTGGCAAAAAATCCATCGCTTCTGGCAATGCGGCGGCACTGTCATCGCCATCGGTGCCTTGCCAGCCAACAGCGAGTCGGACTTTCCCTCCCCCGCCGTGCAGGCGATCGCGCGAGAGATGTTCGGCACGGCGGCACCGCCGAATATCGTGACGAACGGTGCCGGCGGCACGGGTATTGCGCTACCGCTCAGTATGCTCACGTTAACACCGAAGATGATTGACACGCTTCTTGAGCGCGACGCCACCTGTGATGATACGCGCGCCCCCATCAAGATCACGCGCCGCCACGTCGACGGCCATGACCTCTATTTCGTAATCAACGACAGTGCCACCGCATGGGAAGGGAACGTACGCTTCTGTGGCGATGGCGTGCGCGAACAGTGGAATCCGGCGACCGGCACCATTAGTGCAGTTGCAGAAGCTACGCACGTACCTCTGCGCTTCGGGCCATATGGCGCGATGTTTTTCCGTACACCGCAGGCCGGTGTTCCGCGCCGTCTCGCCCAGACCGCCTCGGTCGCGCTCAATATAACGTGTAAAAACCTGCCGGTGGCTGGGCGCCCCACCATCGGCAAGGGTACCTATGTTAACACCGAACTTGCCGAAGACCCGACTGGCGGCTGGCGTGCGCCGGCCACCCTGACCCGTAGTAAGGTTGATACCTATCTTTTTGTCAATTTCCCTTACACTCAGCCGCTCGATCTCTCTAGCTACGAGGGCCTCGTCCTTGATACCACCGTCCCTGCTGGTCAGAATACGCCCGCCGAGCTTCTGGTCTTCATTCAAACGGTTGATGGTGGCAGGTATCTCGGACAGTCGGGGCGCTTCCTGAACGAAGCAGGGGCGGCACGTGCCCATGTGCTCTTTAGCCAGTTCGAGGCATTCGGTAACACCCAGAAGACGCTGGATCTTACCCGCGTCGCCGCCATCTGTGTCGGCTGGGGCGGCTACTTCGGCAGCGAGGGCGAAGTGATCGACCTCACCGTCCATCCGCCACAGGCACTGTCACTCGAGTGACAAGGATCACGGCTGTGTACGTAGCTCTTCAGGCCGGAGTACCCGCACACGCGCGAACTGCAAGCGGTAGCGTCCCGCCTCGTCGCTCGCCGGCGCGCCTAAACGCGTGGCGGCGATCCGAATGTATCGCGCGGAGGGATAACCGATCACCGAGTAGAGGTCGATCGTCAACCCGTCTTCGCCGAGGGTTGGGGTGTCGTCCACTTTTTTGATCGTTGTGTAGACACCGGACTCTTTTGCCAACTCGACCGTGAACGCGCGCGGGAAGCCCGCCGCCGAGCCGTCCGTACCGACTACATCGCGACGCGGCACCAAAACAAGCTGTCCCAGCGTGCGCTCTTCACCCAGATCGATCTCGATCCACTCCTCGGCATCGGCCGTGGCGTGGGCCTTCGAACTGTATCCCTTAGCACCGTCCTGATCCGGCGCAAAAAGATGGGCGATCCCCCACCCGCCCATCTCATGCGAGCTGGAGGCCTTGGCGGAGTAGGCGAGCTGCCGGTCTACCGTCGAGCGTCGAAACGTCGGATCGTGCCACGCCTCGGCCGACACCCCTTCCGCGACCACACGATAGCGCCCGGCCGGCAAATCGGTCGGGACGCGCACACAGCCATTAACCGTCACACGCAGGCATCCCGGCAGGGCGATGTCTGCCCGCGTCCCCTTCGGCACGGTCAGCAACAGTTCGAGCGCGTCGTTCGTGAGTTCCCATTCGCAGCGCACGGCACCATGCGGCGTCGGCACGAGGCCCTTGGCCCAACTCACCTCGCGTGTCACCTGCGGCCGCACGCGGAAGCGGCGGAACCCCGGCTCAAGCGGCGCGACTCCCAGCAGATAGGCGCTGAAATGATGCGCGATCGCGGTGTCGGGATGCGACTCATCCCCCCACCCTTTCGTCATCATGCCCATGCACTCGGTCGTGGTCCAGGCGCCCTTCCAATCGTCGTCCAACAGCTTGAACCAGTTGTGATCGAAGAGCATCTGCAAACCGGACTGCGCAAAGCCGTATTCAAAACGGCCGCGGCTGGCTAGACTCTGGAACTTGCCGTGACCGATTTTTTTGAACTGCGGCGCGATGCGTCGCGCCCGCTCTGGTGAAACCAACCCCAACGACAACGCAAGCGCGTTGGCCTCCGCTCCGAAGCGCGGCGTCTCGACCGCCTCTCGGTAAAATCCGCCGGCCTCGTCCCACAGATGACGGTCGAGCGCATTCCTGAGCGACGCCTCGCGACGCCGTGCGATCGCCGCCTCGTCCGGCAGCTCGAGTTCATCGGCGATGCGCGCGGCATCCCTGAAGACCGCGCACAGCAAGAGATTCATGTAGGCGCGCCTGCGGACATCGCCCAGATTCAAGTTGCAGGCGTGCTTGGAGGTTTCCGGACGCTGCTGGAACAGGCCGTCACTCCCGATATGCGCCTCCAGATAACTCAGCAACCGCTGGATCGCCGGCCAGAGTTCGCGGAGCGTTCCGAGGTCGCCGGTGTAGAGCAGGTGATCCCACGCCACCGGCACCAGCCACGCCGCGAACTCATCTGAGGGGAACGGCCCGAAATCGTCGCGTGCCGGCGGCACGCTGCGCTCGGGATAAGGCGAGGCGTGCACGTATCCGTCCGCCGTCTGATTGAAAGCGAGCATGCGCAGCGAGTCGCGCATATAGACAGGCTGCGCCGAAGCGTAATACGCGCTGCGCTGCGCAAAGTAGAGGTCGCCCGACCAGACCAGCCGGTCGCGCTTCGCGCCGTCTGCCACGAACGGCAGCGTACGCGCGAAGTCCCATTGGTCGAGCC
>Ga0209719_1001856_pt1 | contig 24210 bp, 29 predicted proteins | sample AD_JPNAS2_MetaG_FD_184421 | JGI IMG/M metagenome (GOLD analysis project Ga0209719, IMG submission 184421) | Active sludge microbial communities of municipal wastewater-treating anaerobic digesters from Japan - AD_JPNAS2_MetaG (SPAdes) (version 2) | ecosystem: Engineered > Bioreactor > Anaerobic...
GAAATCCATAGGCACACGCCTCAAAAGTTGGCATAACGTATGACCATAATATTACTTAACAATCTCAAGTACGTTTACCTATGACTGTCGAAGGCAGGTTGTACTGATAAGGCGTGGCCATCGGGTCAATCCAACCCTTGAATGCCTTCTTTTCCTTCTTCATGATCCTTGCCTCCTCTCTCGATTAGCGAATCTTGTTTTTTGTCCTGCCTCACGTTACCTGGTCTCAATAGGTGTGCACATGGGGTCCAACCAGGTCTTGCCTGCCTTCTTGGCGAATCTCTCTTCTTTCTTGGCTCCTGTTTTCTTCATGGCTTTATCTCCTCTCTCTGTTGATAAAATTTATAATCCTTTAAGACCGGCCTGATGAAAACGGCTGGTCCTGTTTTTCATTATCGTCTTCCCCAGGATGTCTCTCTCGGGAAGGAATTCGATTCTCTGGGCGCCGGTGGTTGTCATGGTCTTTATGTCTCCTCCTGTCTTTCTTTCGGCCCTAAGATAATCCCGAAAGCAATTTTTAACGATCAGGGGAAGGATGAATATGAAATGGGAAAAAGGCCATTAGATGGATCAGGTAAGATGGCGATGACGATCAGCGTTTGTCTGATGGAATGTCTGGAGATAATCATGAATAGATGTGCGCACTATAAACGAACACCTCAAAACCATTTATGAACAGGGAGAAGTCAAGCCGGAAGCAACTATCCGGAAATTCCGGATAGTTCAAAAAGAGGGAAATCGTGAGGTTACGCGTAACGTCGATTTCTACAATCTGGATGCCATAATCTCCGTAGGTTACCGCGTCAATTCCGCGCGGGCGACCCAGTTCCGGCAGTGGGCGACCCAGGTGCTGCGGGAGTTTGCAGTCAAAGGTTATGTGTTGGACAAAAAGCGCATGGAAAACGGCGTTTTCCTCGGCGATGATTATTACGAGCGATTGCTGGAGGAAATACGGGAAATCCGCCTCAGCGAACGCCGATTTTACCAGAAGGTGACCGATATCTATGCCACCAGCGTGGACTACAACAGGGATGCCCCGACAACCAAGGCGTTCTTTGCCAAGGTTCAGAACAAACTGCATTTTGCCGTTCATGGACACACCGCCTCCGAACTCATCATGCGAAGGGCCGACAGTGCCAAAACCAATATGGGACTCACGACCTGGGAAAAGGCGCCAGCTGGCAAGATACTGAAAACCGATGTTTCCATCGCCAAGAATTACCTGACCAGGGACGAACTGGAATCGCTGGGCCGCATCGTCAACGCTTATCTGGATTTGGCCGAAGATCGCGCCCACCGTAAAATTCCCATGACCATGGAAGATTGGGCAAAACGGCTGGATATGTTTCTTGAATTTGATGACGGGAGATTCTCGAAGACAAGGGGCGGATTGCGGCGGAAATTGCCAAGGCCCATGCGGAAAGCGAATTCGAGAAGTACCGAATCGTTCAGGACCGGCTGTTTGAAAGTGACTTTGACCGGTTGATCAAACAAGTCGAGGACAAGAAATGAGCAAGATTCAATGGGAATACAACCTGGTCGAATGGCCTTTCTGTGAGCAGCTTCAAACCATGGGCTGGTCATGGATCGAAGGTGACGTTGATGTTCCGGAGCTGACGGAGCGTGAGAGTTTCCGGGAGGTTGTTCTCACTGGCCGTCTGGCATCGGCACTTGCGAGGATCAATCTCCGTGATGGGCAGTCATGGCTTGATGAGGCGCGTATTACAAAATCGATCCGGGATCTGACAAAAGCCCCCGGTCATCGACTGATAGAGGTCAACCAGGCCGCGACGGAGCTCCTGCTCAAGGGAACCGTAGTCGATGGCTTGCCGGATTGGGACAACGGCAGGCCGCAGCCGATCCGCTATATCGACTTCGACCATCCTGAGAGCAACGATTTTCTGGTCATCAACCAGTTCAAGGCGGAATTGACCAGCGGCCGCGGGCATGTCATCCCCGATGCGGTACTGTTCATCAACGGCATCCCGATGGTGGTGGCCGAGTTCAAGAGCCCCGGCATTGAAAATCCCATGCAACAAGCCATCAATCAACTGCTCCGCTACTCTAACCAGCGCCGGGAGCTATTCCCGACCCTTTATACGGACAACGAAGGCGTGGAAAAGCTGTTTCACACCAACCAGCTTCTGATCGCCAGCAACTTTTTCGAGGCCCGGGCGGCGACCATTGGCGCACCGCCGGAGGCTTATCTGGAATGGTCCGATACCAGCCCGGTTCCCATGAGTACGGTTGCCGAAGAGCTGGGGGTCATCTCCGCTAATGAAGATCTTGAAGAGGCCAAGGGCGAGTTGATGGTGGTCGGTCCGGAACAGGCGGAACGTGTCGGCACGCCGCTTTTCTTCCGCCAGCAGGCGCAACGCCCCGAAGCATTGAGAAGCGCCCAGGGGGCAGCCCTGCAAAGCCAGCAGGTTCTGACGGCGGGTATGCTTCGTCCGGCGCATTTATTGGATCTGATTCGCAACTTTACCGTTTTTCAGCAGGTGGATGGAAATACCCGGAAGGTGGTCGCCCGTTATCAGTAGTTCCGCGCCATTCAAAAAGCGGTGGTCAGGCTCCAGGAGGGGCGCACAAAGTCGCAAGGTGCAAAGCAGGATGAAAGAGGCGGCATCATCTGGCATACGCAAGGATCAGGAAAAAGCCTCAGCATGGTGTTTATGGTTCGTAAAATGCGGACCCTTGAGGGGCTCAAACGGTACAAGATCGTAACGGTGACCGACCGGACCGATCTGGAAGTCCAATTGAGAGAGACGGCGAGACTTTCCGGGGAAGCCTTGCGCCCCACGGATCAGGACCTGCGCAGAAGGGAATCGCCCACGGCACTTACACAACGCATTTTAGCCGAAACAACACCGGATATCGTCTTTGCCATGTTGCAGAAGTATCAGGATGTGGACCGGCCGGCTGCAAACGATGCGAAGGTCGCCATGACCATCTTCCGCAAGGAGAAGAAGCCCGGTAAGGACGAGCCGGTTGTGGAAAGAGAGGTCACCTTTGCAGAAAGCATTCGGTTTGCCGAGTTTCCCGTCCTCAATGAATCGCCTGAAATCCTGGTGCTGGTGGACGAGGCCCACCGCTCCCACACCAGGTCCATGCACCGCAACCTGAGGCGCGCCCTGCCCAATGCGGCAATTATCGGCTTTACCGGCACGCCGATCCTAAGCCATGAAAAGACAGAGACCAGAGAAATCTTTGGCGATTTCATTGATAAATATCTCCTTCGGGATGCTGAATTGGACGGCGCGACAGTCCCCATCCTCTATGAAGGCCGCACCGCGGACGGACTCGTAAAAGATGCGCCCAGCCTCGATAAACTGTTCGAGGATATGTTCCGCACCTATACACAGAAAGAACTGGCGATTATCAAAGCGAAGTATGGGACGGAGGGCGATGTTCTCGAAGCGCCAATGCTTATCGAACAGAAGGCCAGGGACATGATTCGCCACTATGTGGGGGTAGTGTTGCCCGAGGGCTATAAAGCGCAGGTGGTCGCTGCCAGCCGACGCGCTGCCGTCGTTTTTCACGAAAAGCTTCTGGCGGCCAGGGATGAACTTGTCAGAGATCTGGAGGGTCTTCCCACCGCGACCCTGGTGCTCCCAGACCAGGAGATCGAACGGCTCGATCCGCAGACACAATTCCTTGTGCGGGCACACGCGTTGCTGCCGCTGATCAGGGCTCTGGATGTGGCGGTGGTCATTTCCGGAAATCATGACGATCCGGAATCGTGGCGGGATTGGACCAATAAAGAGAAGCAGTTCGAATATGCCAAGCGCTTCAAACGTAAATTGGCGACCGAGCGTACGGAAAAGACTGATCCGCTGGCTATGATGGTCGTGAATAACATGCTGCTGACCGGTTTTGACGCCCCGATTGAGCAGGTGATATGCCTGGATCGGAAGATGGTAGCGCATGATCTTCTGCAAGCCATTGCCCGTGTCAACAGAACCTGCGGCCGGAAAAAATGTGGATATGTCGTTGATTGTTGCCGGAGGTGTCTCATTTTCATTGACAAGTTCCGTTGCATCATCTTATTTTTGTTGTGTTTCCAGAATTCACGCAGGTCATGAAAAGGGTAACATCCAAAAGCGCTCTGTATCTCTTGAAAAACTATCCATTTCCGGGGAATGTTATTGATCTTGGTTTGGAACTTTTGCAGGATGTATTGAGGAAGGTCAGTCGGGGGAAGTTTGAGCGAACCCTGGCGAAAACCCTTTTTGAAGCAGCCGAGTGTTCCATAGGTATTGGCGAAGGGAAGGAAAGCCTCCTTTTGGAAATAAAATATCTTGTATCCGGTATCGAACGAGAATCTGAGTTTATTGACCAGATAGAAAAGCAAATGAGCCATTACTTGAAGCAGATTCCTTATAGCCAGAGCATTCTTTCCATCAAAGGGATTGGGGAAGTAACTGTAGCCGGGCTGATTGGCGAAGTTGGAGACTTCAGAAAATTCAAGACGATCCGGGAAATTATGAAGCTGGCCGGTCTTGATCTTTATGAAATCAGTTCTGGAAAACATAAGGGACAGCGCCACATCTCCAAGAGGGGACGCGCCCATCTGCGTAAATTGTTGTTTTTTGTTGCCATCAACACCATAAGAACCAACGTAATCATGCATGATAAATATCTCACGATGGTAAACAGAGGCGTGCCAAAAGTTAAGGCCGTAGTGGCCATCAGCCGGAAACTTCTAAGGATAATGTTTTCTCTGGCTTGCAATCATACGACATATATGGAGAATTACGATCAACTGAATATTGTAAAATTAGCTGCTTAGTCTTGTGAAGACAGGGGGATTGCCGTTGAGACCTTTAAGGCGATTATATCGACCTTCATGCAAAGCTTCTGCAACTCCCTGTCGTCACCTTAGTTCCAATTAAGCACGATCAGAGCTCCCAGAGACTCTCTAAACCAGGATCGGACAAGGTGACTCTCTCAATGACTAATAAAACATTAAAAAAACTGTTGACTAAAATAAACCAGGTCTCAATATGTATTCGTCACAAACCATCATGCCTGTTTTGAGCACAACAAAAGACGAAAATATACGGCTATTTGTGAATTTATTCACATAAATTGTGAGCAGTTGAATGAAGGCAAAGAACCAGGCATCTTTTCCACCATTCGGAGAAGCAATCGGGGAAAATTTCCAGGGCCCGCTCTACTTCCATAGAGCCTCAAGTGGGGTGGAATCGGGGGACGAAGCGGGGTAATCGTCTGGCGGAGTCATCCATACCTGGTCAAGGTTTTGGGATAAGCCTTTCGAATATGAAATTATTTCATGATCGGGAGCCGACATATGATGACGGTGAAACGGAGCAGCCATCGGCGAGCGGCCGGACTGTTCATGTCTTTGTCTGGTCCTGATCACTTATGCCTGGTTACCTCACCTGATCGTTCAATTTGTCTCTGCTGCTGATTTTTTCCGTGAGCCGTTTCATGGCGGCGGATATCAGGTCGTCGGGTTTGGTCGTAAGCCGATCCGCCCGGCGGTACATGGCGAGGGACTGATCCAGGTCCCCCTTTATCTCCAAACAAAAGGCGACGTTATAAATCAGTGCCGGCGATTGACCGGCCAGAGGCAACGCCCGGTCCCAGAGCTCGCAGGCGCGATCCAGGCGGTCGTTTTCCGCAAATTCCAGACCGGATTTGAACAATTCTTTTGCCTCTTTGTTCATGCTATCCGTATCATCCATCAGTTGGATCTCCATGGTGACGTAATGAGGCGCGATATCCTTCTTGATTCCGTTTATGACACGGCTTTTTACCGCGGCAAGGAGCGTCTGCCGGCTGGCCAGGGGCGTATTTTTGTCCTCGCATGCCTGGGATGATTGCTTCTCAGACAGGGTGGAGGCATAAACGATCCGACTCGTTTCCACGTCGATGAACTTTGGACTAACCGAGAAAATTGCTTCACGGTAAGTGCAGCCGACATAATAGTTACGCCAGCGGATACAAGATCCTTCCCGGACTCTTCCATCCTTGTCCACTCTCCTTTCTCTTTCTATGCAAGCCTGTCGTTCTTCCCGGTATCGCTGGTCGTTAACCGCGGAAGTCGTAACGGTGCCGGTGACAATTCCTCGGGTGCCCAGGATCTTCCCTAGACGGACTGCGTCTTCCACCGCCACGAGTCCACTGTGGGAAAACCTCTGCTCCTGGATGGTTTGGTCGATTTTCTGTCTTTCCACCAGCGTGAAGAAAGGGCTTCCCCCCACCTGGATGCTACCCAGCGCCCCTTCCAGCTCCATGGCGAATTCATTTCCTCCGGGGCCGTCGAAAGGCAGAAAGGCGATCTTTTTTAGTTTCGCCGCATCGTGATATTGGGCCGGCGCCAGCACCGTCGTCGTGATTTTAGGGGCCGAACAGGAACAACAAAGAAAAACGGCACCCAAAAGAAAAAGACTTACATATCGTCCGAACCTCATGATTTCCTCCTGTTTGCATCTCGAACCCATAGCGATGGGCTTTATACTTTCCTAATACACCGGTAAAACCTACAAGCGCGACGAACCGGCATTTCATCCCGCCGGTATCGGGTATAATGTCAAGCAGATCTTTACGCTCGGTGAGGACATCCCCGGAGGGTCACCGGTGTGTGCATCAATCGCGCCGGAAGCCCTTGAGCCTTTCATCATCCGTTTTTATTTCTTTAACCAGACCCCGTTTCGTGTCCGTCCCGAATTCCTCACAGGCTGCCACGAGCAGGTAATCGATTACCGTCCGCAGGTCCCGGCTCGTTCCGGAACTGACGAGGTCGCCGTACCAGAGAATTTTGTCTTTTTTCCCCGCCCGGAAAGACTCGGCCTCCATGACGACGATATTCAGCCACCGATCATAAGCCGTCCTGGCATAAGGTATGTAGGTGGTTGCCCCGGGTGTCATGATCGCGCTCACCTGGGCGGTGCCGTCCGGTTGGGAAACAACCACCGATGATGTTACGGGGGGAGACGTCACGGGAATCGATCCGATCTGCGTGAGCCCGGTCCCCACTCCATAATTGAAGGTGCAGAACAGGTCGGCCGTTTCCCGGCTGGTGATAATAAACCCCCTGCTTTTCAATATCTTTTCAATCTTGACCCTGATCTCTCGATCCAGCAGGGGATTCTCCGCCCGGGCATTTTCGGCGACATGTATCTTGACGTTCGGCACAATGCGGCCGGCCGCGTCGGGGTCGGCAAAGCCGTTGACCTGGACCAGGTAAACGGGGGTGCAGCCCCCCAAAAACAGCAGCATCATCATCACGATGGGGGCGATCATTGCAGACCGGGGTGTTTCTTTTCTCACGGTATCCGTATTTCCTTTATCAGCGGCGGAGGAAGATCTTTCCGTCCCATTCAGCCTTACCGGTTCAGCAGCGGGCATTTATCGGCGAAAAAATAGAGCAGGGCAAGGATGATGGCAAGCAAGAAGAGGAGCTTTGGCCAGGGACTCTTTTTTTCCGCGAAGGGATCCTCGAGGGATCGTTCCGCCCCGGGGGGCAGGGCGGCCACCTTGGTCAGGGAGCGACCGAAGGGGATATTGATCTTGGCCCGGGCGTTGACCGCCCAGCCGTTGGCGTCGAGGATGGGTCCGAGGGTGCGCTGCCGGAGTTTCAGCCAGGCAATGACCATGGAAGGTCCGGAGATGATCAGCATGATGCCGGCGATGGCCAGGGGCATCTGCCACCAGATCAGTTTCATGAATCCGGTGATCACCGCGGCGAGGGCCGTGCCGATGGCGCCGACGGCCAGGCCGATGGCGGCGAAGATACCGGCGAACTTGGCAACATCAAAAGGAGTTTTGGCCGGCGCCGCCGCCTTACCATCCTCGATTTTTTGGGCGCTGTCGGCGACGCCGGTCCGGGCCTTGTCGGCTACGTCCTTGTCGCGGGAGGCGGCCATCTTCTCGATCTGCTCGTTGATCATCCGGGCGACTCGTTTATAGGGACTCCAGAATGCTTGGCGGATGCTGATGGGATGCTCGATGACCTTCACGATGGTGGCATCCCAGTCCCAGCCCTGGCGGTCGTAGAAAACTCCGTTCCGTCCCGGCATCAGGCTATCGGCGTCCCCGTCCGTAAAGGCGGCGGCGATGTCCATCTCCGCGCCGGCGCCGTCCTCGGTCCTCCGCGTGCAGTGGCAGTAGGCGAGATAAGTCTGGCTCATGGTGGCCAGGGAGGCGTGTTTGGCGATGTCGCCAACACGGATACAGAGATCGCAACTGCGGCCGTCCAGATAGAGGACACCGGCCTGAAACAGGGCCTTGTCTTTGCGGGTATAAAAATCGGAAAAGGAGACGAAGTTTTTCAACAGGGTGATCAGATCGCGGTGGTAGCGGACAAGACGGTCCAAGTTGGCGATGGCGGTGAATTCCGGCTCCACGGCCCTGTCTCTGGCCATCAGTTCCTCGATGGCGGCCTTGCCGTTGCCGGCGATGATCTCCCGGACCCGCTCTATCCCCAGGCTTTCCAGCACCGTTGCGGGTTTGCGGGTCAACCAGCCTTCGTAAGAGGCAAAGGCGGTTTGCAGTTGACGCCAATCCGCCTCGGAGAGGCTCTCTCTTGCCCCCAAGAGCGGCGCTGCCGTTGTGGCGGCAAAAGCGGCTACCGGCGTCTCCCAGGCTGGGTTGACGCCTTCCCGGAGGGGCAGGGGCCTGCCGGCGGCGATCATGGCCAAAGGAAAGCCCGCGACCTCCTCCGCGGCGACGTTGAGGTTGCCCTTGGCGATGGCGATGTATTCCTCTTCCTGGCGATTGAGGGCGTTCAGCGCCCGGCCATCGAAGGCAGCGAGACGACACCGGGCGAAATAGTCTTCCACCTTGGCGCGCACTGCGTTCAGAGCCCCGAAGGCGGCCTCGGTATCCTCTCCCAGGGGGCAAATGCCTTTTCCCGCCGCCGCCTCGTCATACCAAGCGGCGTATGCCTGCAGGTCGGCGTAGAACGTATCGACCTTTTCCTGTGCGATGCCCGGTTGGCCGCTCCGGTCCATGTCGGACCCGCAGCAATCCATGATGGTGGTGATGATTCGTTCCAGTTCCGGATCGCCGGCGGCTTCGGGGGGGATGATGCCGTCGCCGTTGAAGCGGGTCTTGGAGAAGATCTTTTCCGTATCCGCGGTGTCGGTGGGAGTGATGACGGCGGCGCCCTCCTTCCCGAGAGTGGCGAGGATATGTTTCGCCGAGTTCAAGAGCCTGTTTCCTTCTTCCGACCGGTCATCAATGGCCGTGAGAGGCAGCTCCGCGGATCCCTTGATCAGATCGTCGGGATTTTTCAACAGTGACGCCGCCCAGGATACAGCGGCGATGATTTCCGGGGCGCGAATGCGACCGTCATTATCGGTGTCGATCAGTTCCAGGGTCTTCCGGTCGAACTCCAGACCGGTGACGGGACAGCTCAGGGCAATCCAGAGTTTCTGATCCAGTTGCCCCAGGGCGTTCAAATCCTGTCCGGATTCCAGCCGCACCTGATCGAATCCTCCGGCTCGGAAAAATCTCCAGCGATGTCGGACGTCGTTCTTCCTGTTTTCCGCGACTGATTCTCCCATGATGATTTCCCCTTTCACAGTAGTGGCGCGTATTATAAAACGCAATTCAATTATAGGCAATTTATATCTTTAGGGGATATCTCAGGAGACTCCCTTCCCCGGTGCGGGGAAGGGAGTGGCCGGCGGCCGGTGTGGTGGGTTTCCCCGTCTTTACGGAGTCCGGGGTCTTGATGCCTATGCGGCCAGGGAGACTTTCAGGCGGCCGATCAGGTCTTTCATGAAGGTCTCCCGCTGTTTCAAGGCCCGCCGGAATTCCCTGTCGTCGGTGTTGACCACCTCGATCCGCAAAGACGGATAATATCTCTCCAGGATCTCCAGGAGATGTTTTTCTTCTTCCCGGGTGAGTTCAAGTTTGGACATGGTATCCCTCCTCCTTTCTCACATAACTGATGAAGGCCACGCCACAACTTATTTCATCAGCAGCTCCTTCGTTTCGCCAATGGGATAGACGGGGAAAATCTCGAAATACAATACGTCGATCCAGGCAGCCCGAGCGGCGATGAGGCCTTTGGCGTCCGTCTCGACCACATAGATGGTACGGCATCCCTGCAGATCGTAAAACTCTGATATGACTCTTACATCCTCCGGCCATTCCCATGTCGCCCTTCTGGTCCTGACTTCCTTTTCGTCTTTCGGGTCCCAGGTGCAGATCATCATGAAATACATAATTCTCACCTCCTTGCGGTTCTTGGGAAAGTCATCGCTGATGTTCGCAAATCTTTTTTGTGAACATTAATCTCCGCTTTCCCGCCTCCGGGAGATTGGTCGCTCTCCCGGAGGCGGGCATATGGGCACTTTGCGGGGCAGGTTGATCATTTACGCCTCCTTTTTCCGGCGCCGGAAGTGGCGCGAATGAAAAAAGTATGCTACGTCGAGGGAGGTTTAAAGGTTGTTTGTTCGGGTTGACGATCTACGGCCGGAAATAACGCGTTCGGTTGAAACACAAGCTGCTCTTTCCGGTCATAATATAAAACAGAGAAACGGTGATGTCAACCGGACCGGCGGTGCGCGTCGGGAGAAAATGAATGGAACTTGTTTTGGGGCGCCGGCAATGATGATTATCGATTCCCACATGCATTGTGGTATCCAGAACGTTGATCAGCCGTTCGGCATGATCAGGGGGTATCTCGCCCAGGCCGGCATCGACGGGGCCTGCCTGTATTCCCCGGTAGAGGATATCTACGACCGCTACGATTACTATTTCCGGGACAACGCCTTCTGGGCGGCCTGCCGACAGCGGGCGAACCGGTATCTCCTGGACATCCAGCAGGAGGAAGGGGATATCCATGCCTATTATTTCGTCTGGAACGATTTCCGCAAGGATGAGCTGGCGAAGGGGTACCGGGGCGTCAAATGGCATCGCCACGATTCCGAACCGGAGTACCACTACGACGATCCCCGTTGCGAGGCCTTTCTTCAGGAGGTTTACCGGCTGCGGCTTCCCGTTGTCCTCGAGGAGTCCTACGGGAACACCCTGGCGCTGATCAAAAGGATAGACGGCCGGACCCCGGTGATCATCCCCCATCTCGGGGGGTTGAACGGAGGGTTCTACGCCCTCTTTCATTCCGGGGTCTGGAACGAGGAAAACGTTTACGCCGACACCGCTCTGGCCGCCCGCCGGGAGATGGCCGCGTTTCTGGAGAGGTACGGCAGCGACAGGCTCATCTTCGGCAGCGATTTTCCCTTCGGCATTCCCTACAGCGAACTGCGGAAGGTGCGGGACCTGAACTTGGCGGAAGACGAGTATGCCAAGGTGGTCCGCGGGAACATCTTGAGACTGATCAATCCGCGGGGAACTTGTTGACCGTATTTCAGGAAGCCCCGCCGCCTTCCTGCGCCAGATGGAGATAATGACGTTGCGTCCGGTCGATGAGGGCGATGAAGGCGTCGGGGCTCTCCTTCGCCAGTTCGTATTCCTCCGGAGAGACAAGTTCCTTGTGCTCCACGTAGAACTTGTCGAGCATGTCCTCCAGCTCCGCCAGGGCCACGATCGCGGCGCCGGTGTCGCTGCCCGCCAGGGAACTGATTGTGAAACAGGCGCTGATCCTGGTCAAGGCAAGTGATTCCAGCTTTTTTTTCATGAGTCATCCTCCCGTCGATGGACTGCGACTTGTTGTCAGGCCGGGGGAATCTAAATGATTTGTTCCGCAAAGAGCAAGAGATTTTTATCCATCCCGGATGGCTGCCGCCTTCCTTACGGGGCAGCCTGGATATTTATCCAGTAATATCAGTAATATGGCGGATGACAACGGGGAGGATCAAACCTTCGCGTGCAGGATCGGTAGTCCCAGGTGCTGCCGTTTCGTTTCCCCGAAGAATTGCGTGGCTTCCCTTACCGTCGCCGCCCCCCTTTTCCCCTTTCCGGTCACCTCGATGAGGTGCGAGCCGCCGAGATGCAGGGTATGCTTGCCGAACCGGCGGCCGATTTCATCCATGGCTTCATAGAGGCTGCGCACTTTGTCCACCCGCACGGAGTCGTCGAACAGGGAGTACTGGACGGGGAGATCGGCTCCCATCTCCATGAGCACCACCCCGGTTGCCCGGTAATATACCCCCTTGCGGAAGAGGGAAAGGAAGGCCTTCCGGGTCGGATCGGACAACTCCATCGTGTATGCGGAAGGCCGGTTGAGACGCACTTCACAGCCGTGGTATAAAAAGTCATTTGTCTTCAGGAAAAACGCCAGGCGCCGCGGGGCCAGTTTGTAACGCCTGGCCTTCAGACAGGCCGATTCCAGGTTGCGGAGCAGTTGGGCAAAGAGATAATCCGCATCCGTGGTGGCCGGGGCGAAGGTCTTCGTCTTGCTGATGGAGGCGTAGATGCTCTTTTCTTCCGCCATGACCGGACAGACGGACCGGCCGCGCAACTCCTGCCATATTTCCACCCCCGGTTTCGTTAGCTGCCTGCGGACTGCCCCTTCCGGCATCCGGGCGAATTCCAGGGCGGTCCGGATCCCCAGTTTGTTTAGTTGTGCCGTGGTGGCGGGGCCGATGCCCCATATCTTCTCCAGCGGCAGATCCTGAAGGTAGGAGGCGATGGCCCGGCCGGGGATGACGGTCAGCCCGTCCGGCTTTCGGTGCTTCGATCCCACCTTGGCCAGGACCTTCGTGAGGCTCAGTCCCACCGAGACGGTTAGACCGGTATCCCTTTGAATTTCAATCTTTATTTTTCTGGCAATGGCCTCGTAGGAGGATCTCAGCGGGCGCCGTAAACCGGTGATGTCCGCAAAGGCCTCGTCGATGGAATATTCTTCCACCTCGGGGGTAAAGCGGCGCATGATCGTGAATATCCGGCGGGAGAAGAGACTGTAGGTCTCGTAATCCGAAGGGAGCAGGATCAGTCCGGGGCAGATGGCGCGGGCGTCGCGGAGGGAAACGCCGCGCTTGATGCCCATCTTCTTGGCGGCGTAGGAAGCGCAGGCCACGATCCCGCGTTCCGCGCCGGTAATTATGGGCTTGCCCTTAAGCTCCGGGTGGATCGCCTCTTCGCAGGACGTGAAGAATGCATCGCCATCGATGTGCAGAATGGCCCGCGGCCAGGAAGACAGGCTGAAGATGGTATCGTCCATGATGCTCACCCCGGTGAAGACGTTCACCGCCTATATAGAACGAATGTTCTATGTAGGCAAGGGGAATATGGAGGATGCCGGCCATACGGAAAGGATAACCTCCCCGGGCCTTTGTTCACGCCGCCGGATAAGGAGCCGTAAGCGCCGTGACCTCTTCCTTTTTCGCGCCGGGCGGGGGGGGCGCCAAACTGCCGCTCTCGTCGAACTCCAGTTCCCCGTATGCCTCGGTAAACAGCCGCCCCTTGATGCGGTAGGAGAAGCCCTTGCTGTTGCCGTAGAGGAGTTCATGGATCTGACTCAGGATGCTGTACAGGTTGCTCACCGCGGTTACCTCCAGGATCCTTTCCTCCAGGCGGGGGACGGTCACTACCTGGTTGCTGACGCCTCTCGCGAAGGGCTTGCCGTTTATCTCCACCGTGAAGCTCATGCCGGAGATGGCGATTTCCTTGTCGTTGGGGTTTTGAACCCGCAGTTTGAACCCGAAGCGCTGTTCGAAGAGCCCCGCTTCCAGCACCTTGATGTCGGCCAGGGTCACCGACGGCGCTTTCAGGGACAGGGCCGCACAGCCGCCCAGAAGCAGCAGCACGGAAAGTATTGCCGGCAGGATATGTCTTTTCTTCGCATGTGTCATTTGGTTTCCTCCTGTTCATCACGTCTCCCCCCCGACCACGGTGGGCGCGGGGGGCGGGAAAACGGTTTCCCCATGGATTGATATAAACGACGGCCTCCCCCGGTTAGAACATCAGTTTGACGACGGCGATGGCGATGAGAATTCCGAAGGCGTCGGCAATCAGGCATACCGGCAGGAGATAGCCGGTCCGGCGAATGTTCACCGCCCCTAGATATAGGGCGAGGACATAAAATGTTGTTTCGGCGCTGCCGATGATCACCGCCGAAATTCTGCCGGCTGGTGAATCGGGACCGGCCGTCTTGACGATATCGGTGAAGATTGCCGTGGCGGCGCTCCCGGAAAGGGGCTTGATCATCGCTACGGACAGGACCTCCGGTGGGATGCCGAGGGCGGAAAAGGATCCGGAGAGCGTCTGTCGCAAGAATTCGAAGGCGCCGGACGCCTGAAAGGCCTTGATCGCCACGAAGATGGCCAGCAGGTAAGGAAATATCTTGAACATTATCCGGGGTCCTTCCTTAGCGCCGGCGACGAAGGAGTCGTAAACCCGCACCTTTTTGCCGGCGGCGTACAGTACGGTGAAGAGGATGAAGGCGGGAATGACAAGCTGGGAAATAAAGGCGGCGTCCTTCATCGCATCAGCACCCGGAAGAGAAAGAGTATCCCCAGGGCCACGGCGGCGGAGACTGTCGTGGCGCAGATGGTGGGCAAAACGATGCCCGAAGGGGCCGCCGACCCGAATTCCGCCAGGATGCCCACCACCGTGAAGGGGACGAGTTGGATGCTGGCGGTATTGAGGACGATGAAGAGCATCATCTCGAAAGACAGTGAATCCTTGTCTTTGTTCAGCGTTTGCAGGTCCTGCATGGCCTTGATGCCGATGGGGGTGGCGGCGTTGCCGAGGCCGAAGAAGTTTGCCAGCAGATTCAGGCTGATGGACGTTATTGCCGGATGGTCGCCGGGGATGTCTTTGAAGAGCCGGCTCATCAGGGGCCGGAATGCATGGGCGATATGGTGGATCAGTCCCGAGTCCTCGATGACCCTGGCGATGCCGAGCCACAGGGAGACTATCCCCAGGAGAAAAATCGATATTTCCACCGCGGCCCTGGCGCCGTCGAACATGGCCTTGGTAACCGCTTCCGGACCGCCGGAGAAGAACGCGGCGACCATGCTCACGGCGATCAGGACCACCCAGACGAAATTCATTCTCCGAGACTCAATTCGTTGGTATTTCTATTATTATCAAACATATATGCGGCTTTTGGCAAAGGGTTGGGATACCGGATGCGGCATGCCATTTCCTCCGCGGGATAGGGCCGCAGCAGGGCGAGCAGCATATCCCGATCCCCCACGCCGTTATCCAGCCAGTCGGCCACCGCCGGCCCGGAGATGATGACCGGCATCCGCTCGTGGATGGGGGCGACCAGCTCATTGGCCCTGGTGGTGATGATGGTGCAGGAACGGATCTTCATCCCGGCCGGCGACACCCAGGTCTCGTAAAGACCGGCGAAACCGCAGGGTGCTCCCGAGCGGAGGTGAATGAACCAGGGTTTCTTTTTAAGTTGCCCGGTTTGTTGCCATTCGTAAAAGCCGTCGGCGACGATCAGACACCGGCGGCTTTGGAAGGCATTTTTGAAACTGGGCTTGGTGGCCACTGTTTCGGCCCGGGCGTTGATGAAGTTGTGGCTCCTCGTGTGGTCTTTCGCCCAGGAGGGAATGAGCCCCCACTGGAATGCCACGAGCCGGTTGACCCGGTCGTGAATGACGGCGGCGATCGGCTGGCCGGGGTAGATATTGTCGCAGGGCTGGTAGGCGCAGGCTACCTCCTGGATTTGGAAGCGCTCGATTATTTCCGACAGATCCGTCTGTAAGGCAAAGCGACCGCACATACTCCAACCTGCCACTATCCTTTCAGTTTTCCCACGCTGGCGAGATAAACGGTGAATTCGTCATTGCCGTCGATGTCGAGAAGCCGGTCCATGGCCTCCTGGTCGTAGGCGGCGATGGCGCAGGTCCCAGCGCCGACGGCGGCGCAGGCGAGATACAGATTCTGGCCGACGTGGCCGGCGTCGAGGGCGATCACCTTGCCGGCGGCCGGACCGTATCGCCACTCCATTCGATAGGGGACGGCGGTCCATATGAAGGTAACCGCCGCCTGCCCCGGATAGGGCTGGCCGAAAGCCGCCGCGACGATCCGCTCGGCAAGCGGATCCCCGTCATGGATGAAGGCAAGCTGGTGCCCTAGTGGGAGATAGCGGTAGATGGCTGGTTCCAGGCCTTGGACGTTCAGGACGGCGAGATAGGTTTCCAGGGCATGGCGGCACCCCGCGGAAGGCACCGTGCGGTAGGCATGGCCGCTATCCACTTTTCGGCGGATGCCCTGGGTTGCCCAGAGGAGAAAGGAAAGCTCGTCCAGGGTCAGCGCCGCCTGGAGATATGCCCGGTGAGAACGGCGGTTTACGATGGCCTCCGTAAGGTCGATCCTCCGGACGCCCCGCCATGAATGGGGCTTTACCAGGTCGATTATGAGGGCATCGGGGGCGGGCGGCTTCGCTATGGGCGGTGGCGGTATGCCCCGGTGCTGGTCGGTCCGGGAAAAATCGATATTCTTCCTGATCGTGTCCTTGAGGAAGTAGCGGTATAACTGCCGGAAGTCGTCGTTCATGGCATAATTTTCCAGGCGATTTTCCAGGCTTCCTGCCCGGGGTCTCGTTCCAGACACACGATGGCGGCGGTAGGGAAACTTGTCACCGCTTTTTCCGGCGTTCCCGTGACCAGATAAGCGGCCAGCTTCTCCAGAAAAGGCAGATGTCCGATGATCATGGAGTCTTCCGTCCCTTCGATGAACCCGAGGACGGCTAAAATGTCGTCGTGGGGATGCAAACCGGCCATTTCACCGCACCCGCCGGGGGGGCGCAGGATCTCGGCGCAGACAGACGCCGTCTGAGCGGCCCGGGTCCTGTCGCTGTGTTGGATCCGTAGTACCCTGGCGCCGCGGCCCGCGGCCAGTGCGGCGGCCTCTATAACTTCAACTATTCCCCGTTCCGACAGTGGGCAGTCGGGATCGATTTCCCGGGGAATGAAGTCGCCATGTCTCATGAGATAAAGGGCCATAACCGCCTCACCTTTTGCCGCCGCCTTCTTCCCGGTGGCGGTCGCCTCTGTATATGCTTTATCTTTTATTTGAAAACGGCGCGATCGTCAATCCCGGGTTTTGCCCCTCCGGTTCCGTCGGCCGCGACACCCGGCCGCTAAAACAGGCTTCCCATCTTTTCGGCATAGCCGGTCATTTCGATATAGCCTTCACAGACGACCGGTTTACCCCGGGAAGATCCTTCTCCCGTCACGGCCCCTTCATAGTAGGTGACCCCCGTTGACCCCGGAGTCATCAACTCCTGATCCGCCAGCAGCGGCGCCAGGCTCGCCTGCAGCTCCGCCGCGGGGATGTCGATCTGCCAGCGGGCGGGGTAGCGGGCGCCGGTTCTGGTGCTGGTCCAGTGTCCCTTCACGTCGATGGTGAACTCCGAGCGATGCAGGTGGCGGGATTTGCCGTCCGATTCCACTATGGTACCCGAAGACTCCTTTTCCCACGATCCGTCCGCCTTTCTCATCAGGTAAATCATCAGGTCCCGGCCGTCGGAACAATGCAGGGAAAACCAATCCCAACCGGACTGATCGGCCGTTAGGGCATTGGAGGTGAATTCGTGGTCGAACCAACTCGTCCCGCGGACATTTACCGTTTCGCCGCTGCCGGCCGTTTTCAACGTGCCGGTGGCGGCCATGCTGGTGAAAGAGTAGTAATGCGAGGCCTGTCCGGGGCGGGGTCCCTTTTTACTCAGTCCGTGACTGCCGTGGAGGACGACGGGCTTGATCGGTCGCAGTTTCAATGCCAGCTCCGACGACCCGTGGCGGGCCCCGATGCGGATGCTCTGGCCTTCCATCCGGGCAAACCAGTTGAGGTTCCAGACATCCATCCGGCCCGTCGCCGCCCCCGCCAGTCCCGGTCCGGAACGGCTGATGCGGTCGGCATGGAAGAATTTGGCTTGGGAAACGTCCGTGACGGCGAAGTGGGCAAGATAGACATTGCCTATGGACCAGGGATTTGCGGGGGCGTCGGCGGACTTCCTGATCCCCTGCCGGAAAAATGTCAACTGGTAACCGTAGCGGCGACCGGCGCCGTCGGTGAGGTTGCCGGTGAAATACCACCATTCCGTTCGGAAGGATGGATGATTCCCATGGTCCTGGGGGAAACGCCAGTTCCATGGCTCCAGGGCGGGACGCCAGTCCGCGGCCCCGACGACGGGCGTTGCCGTGATCAGCACGACGAGGAGCAACGGGATGGCTCGGTAAAGCAAAGAACGGCGACGCATTTTCCCTTTCCATTCAGTGGTTGTACCAGCCGGCGGCGCCGCCGGGTATGGATTTCCCCGGTTCCTCATTCGGCGCGGATCTGCATCTGCGGGTAGGTGCGCAGGACCATGAAGATGGGATACAGCGCCGCCCCCAGGCTTGCCAAGACCGCCGTTGCCGCCACGACGAGATAGGGTGAAAGATGGGGGTGAAAAAAGATCGTCCAGTGGAAGCTCCGCAGATTGATCACCCGGATGAGCACCACCGCGAAGAGAGTTCCCACCCCGGCGCTGAGAAGAAAGCTCATCAGGCCCATGCCGACGGCCTCCAGCAGAGTCATGAGCGATACCTGGCCGGTGGAGAAGCCCAGGGCCCGCAGGATTCCCAGCTCGTTTTGCCTTTCGATGAAGAGGGTCATGAGGGCGCCGGCAATGCCGAAGAAGGCGATAATGATGGCCATGATCCGCATGGAACGGGTGATCGCGAAGGTGCTGTCGAAGATCGCCAGGATGTTTCCGAAGAACTCCTCCCGGGTGAAGACGGGGAGATCGTATGCTCCGGCCCTTTGCCGCACCAGGTCCAAAGTCTGCCGGCGCCGGGGATGGTCGGGTTCGAGGAAGACGGCCACGCTGTTGATGGTGGAATCCGCGAAGAGTTTCAAATAGGTATGTCGATCCATCATCACCAGGCCGTGCTCCGTGGAATAATCGTAGAAGACTGCTTCCACCCGCAGCTCCGCCGGACCGTTCCTTCCCTCCAGGGTGATGGCGTCGCCGGGTCCGATGGTGAAATTCCGGGCAAAGCTTTCCGAGACGATGACCGCCCCCCTCTTTACCGCCTCCCAGTGCTCGTCTCCGCCGGCGAGCCAGGCAAAGCGCGTGTGACGCTGGAGGACCGGGGCGTTGACGGCGGCGACAAACATGGGTTTGTTCCGGTAGGTGATCTGGACCTTGCGATAGGCGTCCACCCCGGCGATATCACGCATCTCCAGCAACTCGAAGTAGAAGCCCTCCGGAACCTCCTTGTCCGTGGCCGTGGAGATGTAGAGGTCCCCCCGCAACTGACCGGACATCCACCAGACGAGGGATTCACGAAAACTGCCGATCATGAGGGCCATGCCTATGGACAGAGAAAGGGCCACCATGAATGCTGCCACGGCGATTGCCGTGCGTCCCAGATTCCTTCGGATGTTGCCGGCGGCGATCTTTCCCGGGATGCCCCCTAGGCAGGTCAGGGCCGCCCGGATCGGGGGGGTGCAGACCACCACCGCGTATCCGGTCATGAGACTCAGGCCGAAGACCATTCCGAAGAGGGCGCCGAAGGCGATATAAATGGAACCATCGGGCAGGAGGAAGAGGGAGGCGCTCATTAGGGTTATTCCCAGACCGATGGCCGCCGCTTTTCTTGCCGCCGGTCCCCCCCGGCGGTTCATGGCGCGCCCGGAAAGGGACTTGACGGGGTCGGTCCGTGCCAGTTCCACCAACGGGTAGATGCTTCCCAGGATGCTTGCGCCGCAGCCGAGCAGGATGCCGGCGCCAAGCATCCGGAAAGACCAGGGCAGCGGCAGGGGATGGAGAAAGAAATAGAGGTTGCTTACCGTGCCGGCGATGATCCCGCTCAGGAAGCGACTCAGCAGGTACCCCATGACGGAGCCCAGGGCGCCTCCGGCCAGGCCGAGGATGAGGATCTCCGTCATGAACGCCAGAACGACCTCGCCGCGGCCGGCGCCCAGGCTGCGGAGGATGCCGGCGTCGCGCCTGCGGCTGACCACGGCGAACATGGTGGTATTGTAGATGAGGAATACAGCCACGAAAAGCGCCATGAGGGAAAGGGCTTCGAGGTTGATCCGGAAGGCGCCGAGCATGGCGCGCAGGGTGTCGTGGTTTTGCCGGTTAGAACGAATCCGGAAGCCCTGCCGCCAGCGGCTCAGGAAACCCTCCTCGTCCGTCAGGATCAGGTCGATACGATCGATGCGTCCGGGGAGTAAAAAAATCTCCTGGGCATGGGCGATGTCCATAAGCAGGAGGGGCTCCCCGGAGGGGTTGGGGAAGGTGCCGATGACCTCGATCTCCCCATGGGAGGTCCGTAATCTGCCCCCGGCCGCCAGACCCAGGGCGGCGGCGATGTTTGCCTCCATCAGGACCGCCCTTGCGTCGATGAGGAACGACATCCCTTCCCGGGCGTCCCGGTGCGGCGCGCCGGTTATGGAACGGCGGGACAGTTCGGGACGGATGGCGGAATCGAGAAACGGATCGATACCGAGGAGCCGGATCGAGGCGCCGTCTCCGTACCGGAGCCGCCGATCGATGACCGGCGCGAAGGAATGCACCGCCGGATCATGCATTATTTCCTTGAGGATCTGTTCATTTAGAGGACCGGCATGGCGTTCCAGCGTATGGGTGGATTTGCCCTGGAGAAATTCGATGGCGCCGGTAAAGCTTGCCAGGGCCGACAGCGCGGAGAGTCCCATGCCCAGCGCGGCTGCCACCCCGAAGGCAATGCCCATCAGTTGGAGCAGCGTCAGGCTTTTCCGCCTGACCAGGTATCGTAGAAATGACTTTGTTACCGTGCCCATGACGAAGTTCACCGCGCGGTCACCTGCCCGGCGCCGGGCCGTGCATCGGTGCTCCGCCTGTATCCGCGGCGACGATCACCCCATCGATCATGGACAGGACCCGGTCGGCAAAACCGGTCGCCGTGGGGCTGTGAGAAACCATCAACAGCGACATGTCCGACTCCCGGCAGCGGGTGGTCAGTATTTCGAGGATCTGCCTGCCCGTGGTGGTGTCCAGATTGCCGGTAGGTTCATCGGCAAGAATCAACGCCGGTTTCTTGACCAAGGCACGGGCGATGGCCACCCGCTGCTGTTCCCCGCCGGAGAGTTCGTGGGGATAGCGGCGTTCCTTGCCCCCCAGACCGAGTTTCGCCAGGGCTTCACGGGCGTTTTCGGGGCTGGAAATGCCGGCGAGCTCCAGGGACAGATAGACATTTTCGAATACCGTCAGGGTCGGCAGGAGATTGAAGAACTGGAAGACGAAGCCCAGGCGGTTCCGGCGCAGCAAGGTGCGGCCTTTTTCCCCCAGACGTTCAAGGTTTTGGCCTTCCACTTCGATCGTGCCGCGGCTGGGGCTATCCAGACCGGCAAGTAAATTTAGGAGGGTCGTTTTCCCCGATCCACTTTTGCCGATGAGCGCCACAACTTCGCCCCGGGCGATCTCCATGCCGGCCCCCCGGAGGGCGGCGTTGTGATCGTAGATCTTCCATAAATCGCGGGCGCTAATTACCGGGACGTTCAAGCGATGCTCCTTTTACCGATGTTCGTCGAGAAACGGCAGCGGCTTGCCCGTCCGATAGACGAGGGCCTGACAGGAAGCGATAAGCCGGTCCGATTTTTCCCGCACCTTGATGTCATAAACGGCCGTTCTGACGGTGCGGTTTATTTCCCTGGCTTCGGCGACCAATATGGAGCCGGAACTTGGGGAGGCGAGGAATCCGATGCTCATATTGAGGGCCACGGCGGTCGTGCCGTGAGAATTGGAAGCGGTTTCGAACGCCTCGTCGATGAGGGCGAACAGCGCCCCGCCGTGAGCCTTCCCGAAAATATTTTCCATGTCCGGAGTGAACGCCATCTCAACCTGGGCATAACCCTCGTCGAGCTCCACCAGTCGCAGATGGAATTTCCGGGCGAAGGGTTCCTGTGCCACCTGCCGGAAGATCGCTTCCCTGATTGTCGAATCCATTTTTTGTCCCGTATGAGATATTGCCTTTTATTATTCCGTGTTGTCTATCGGGACGGCCTCCTGGATGATGAAACGATTGGCGCCGTCGGCCATGCGAGGCGAGTATAAAGCAAATGCCGTCGGAGGTCAAAAGAAAAGCCCCCGCCGCGGTCGGCGGCAGGGGCCCGGGTCTGGGGGGGAGGGAGGGGGGATGGCGGCTTACGGAACGTTGCCCCTTTTCAGGTGCTCGACGATGTAGGCCTCCTCTACCTTCAATTCACGAACCTCTTTCTTCTCTTTTGCCTTTTGCATGACTTTTTCTCCTTTCTCTATCCATCATGACCGTTTGGTTTCGGCTAATTCTACAGGCGGGAATCGCCTGGTTCCTGCCTCCTGATTTGTTCTTTCGATGGTAATATAACCGGGAACGTAAATTTGCGCCATCGGGGCGAGGACGAAAGTGGGGTGAGAAAACGGCGTTAATATGGCTCAGGATGACGCTCCCCGGCGCTCGGTATTTGTCCGATGCGGAACGGGAGAGCCGCGTTTGCGGCGGAAAACGAGGTTGCCAAAAGGGGAGGGGATGGTTTAATATGGCCCCCGGACCGGGCAATCAAATTCTTAGGGGAGGGGGAACATGGAGTTCATCAGTGTAATGGAGGCGCGGAGGGCCGTCAATTTTTTCGATCCTGAAAAGCCGGTAAGCGACGATGAGTTGATAAAGATTGTAGAAACCGCCGCCCTTGCCCCCTCGGGATTGAATTTTCAGCCCTGGCAGGTCATTGTCGTGCGTTCGCCGGAGGCGAAGGAGAGGTTGATGCTGGCGGCCTCAAAGCAGGTGAAGATCGTCGAGGCCCCGGTGACCCTCATTGTCCTCGCCGATCGGGACGGCTGGAGGGCAGGGCATCCAACGGTCGAAAAGGTGTGGGATAATCTCGTCCGGCTCGGTTACTGGAACCCCGGGCAGCGCGGAGGGTTTGAAAGAGGTCCGGAGAAACTATACGGCACGCCGGAGCGATCACTGGCCTTTGCCGTGAAGAACGCCGCCTTTTTCAGCATGGCGCTGATGCTGGCGGCAAAGGATGCGGGCCTCGACTGCCATCCCATGGACGGATTCGATCATGAGGCGGTAAAACGGGCCTTCGATGTTCCGGACAATTTCTTCATCCCCCTGTTGATCGCCATCGGTCATTTCGACGCCCTCCGGACCCTCATGCCGCCGAAATGGCGCAAATCTTACGGGGAGATCGTCTTCGCCACCTGTTGAAAGATGCAAACGGGGGGGCATTTGCGGTTAAAGGACCGTTGTCGATAAGGAAGAGGGGAGGAATACGGATGGCGATACTGGTTATCAACGGCAACACCAAGAAGAGCGGCTTCATCGCCGAGGCCCTGGAGATTGTCTCCTCATACCTCCGGGCGAATTCCCTTGCCGTTCAATATTTCCGTCTCGGCGATGCCCACATCGAGGAATGTATCGGCTGCTTCCATTGCCTCCGCACCGGTGAGTGCGTCCTGAAAGACGATATGGCGGAGATAATTCAGGCGATGCGCCGGGCGGAGGGATTCGTCATCGGTTCGCCGGTGCGCAACGGCCTGGTCACGGCCTGCTACAAACGTTTTTATGAACGGATCACCTACCCCCTCGGGTTTCCCCTGTTGCTGGCGGATAAAATGACCCTCGCCATCTCTTCCGTGGGCTATCTGGGGGGTAAAAAGGTCAACAGAGATCTGCTTGGACTGCAATCGGTGTTTCATGCCCGGTTGTCGGGGTTCGTTTTTTGCCGCACCGGCATCCCCACCAAGATCCGGCCGGACGCGCTCCGGCCCCTACTGGAGAGAAGCGCCGGGAAACTCGTTGCCGATATAGGCGCGCCTCCCCCCCGCGGGGTATGGGGGCAAATCTCCTTTGCCCTGGAGAGACTGATCATGCGCAAAATGATGTTTGAAAAGCATCCCGATCTGTATGCCCATGTGATCAAATGCTGGCAGGAAAAGGGGTATATGTAGATTAAACCTTTTCTCTCTAAAGATTCTTGACGTCGTAATCGGTCAGGGCCGGGAAACTCATGGGATCCACCCAGATCCCGCCCACCTTCCGGGCCCGCGGCACGGCGGCAGCTCCCCCGCCCTCTTTTTCCGTCTGCAAGCGCTTCCTCTTCATGTACTGCTTACCTTTCCGTTCCTGCCCGCGCTCTACCGGCGCGGTCTCCTGTTCCTTTCGACCATCCAGCCCAGGAGGCCTTTCTGGGGATTGAACTCGACCCTTTCATTTCTTGTCATGGTCATGTTCGCACCTCCTTCGTTTATTTCCTTCCTTTTTTCGATCATAGGGTAAGGCAGGGCGTGTTTTTTCACAATCGGCACCGGGATGAATAAGCGATGGGATGGGGGAGGATTGTCCGGTAGGGGAT
>Ga0209719_1001865_pt1 | contig 24125 bp, 18 predicted proteins | sample AD_JPNAS2_MetaG_FD_184421 | JGI IMG/M metagenome (GOLD analysis project Ga0209719, IMG submission 184421) | Active sludge microbial communities of municipal wastewater-treating anaerobic digesters from Japan - AD_JPNAS2_MetaG (SPAdes) (version 2) | ecosystem: Engineered > Bioreactor > Anaerobic...
GAGGCGGTCGCTAAGGCTCAGGTGCGCCAAGAGCAGCCGATGGTCGTCAAGGAGCGGATCGAAGCGGTGACCGTCGAAGAGCCGAAGAGCGTGGACATGCCCGTCCGGATGGAGGAGAGGCCAGCGGTGTCCATCCAAGAACCGGAGAGCGTGGTGGAGCCGGTGCGGGAGCAGGCCAAGCCTCCTGCCCCGGTTGAAGAGCCGGCGGGGGTAGAGGTGGCTGAAGAGGATGACCCGCTCGAGCCTTCCAACGGCATTGGCGGCCTGGTGAGGGGAGAGGGGAGGAGCGCTCTGCTCAACCGCGGGAAGATCGGATACAAGTATCCGCCCGAAAGCATGCTCGAAACCTACGAGAAGATCGGGGATGTCGTTGATACGCCGACCATCAAGCGCGGCGAGCTCTTGGTGGCCACGCTGGCCCAGTTCTCCATCACCGTTGAGCTGACCAACATCGTCCGTGGTCCCACCGTTACGATGTTTGAGTTGCTGCCGGCCCCGGGGGTCCGGGTCAATTCGATCGCCAACCTCACTGACAACATCGCGCTGGCCCTGGCGGCGACGCAAGTGCGCATCGTCGCCCCGATTCCCGGAAAGAGTGCGGTGGGGGTGGAGATTCCCAACGCCAAGCGCGACATCATCGGCTTTCGGGAGATGTTGCCGTTCCTCAAGAAAGAGCTCGGGGTCCCGATGGTCCTGGGGCGGGACCTGCTCAACCGCGGGGTGGTCATCGATGTGATGAAGAGCCCGCACCTGCTCATCGCCGGCTCCACCGGCAGTGGCAAGAGCGTCTGCGTCAACTCGCTGATCTGCTCGATCCTCTTTACCCGAAGCCCCCGTGAGGTGCGCTTGATCCTCGTCGATCCGAAGATCGTCGAGCTGAACATCTACAACGGGATCCCCCACCTCCTCACGCCGGTCATCACCGATGCCAAGCGGACGCTGAAGGCCTTGGACTTCGCCCTCTACGAGATGGATCGACGCTATCGGCTCCTGCAGTCCATCGGGGTGCGCAACATCATCGGCTACAACGAGAAGATCAAGGCCAATGCCCTGGCACGGGAGAAGCTGCCGTACATCGTCATCATCATCGATGAGTTCGCCGACCTGATGCACCTGGTGGGCAAGGAGATGGAGACGAAGGTCAGCCGCTTGGCGGCGATGAGCCGGGCGGTGGGCATCCATCTGGTGTTGGCCACCCAACGCCCCTCGGTCGACGTCATCACCGGGGTCATCAAGAACAACATCCCGACCCGCATCGCCTTCGCGGTGACGAGCTCGACCGACAGCCGGATCATCCTTGATGAGATGGGGGCGGAGAAGCTCCTGGGCCGGGGGGACATGCTCTACCAGAGCAGCAGCGAGCCCGCGTCGGTACGCATCCAGGGCTCTTTCCTCAGCGATCAGGAGGTCGAGGACGTCGTCGCCTTCGTCGCCCGCCAAGGAGAGCCCGACTACATCGATGAGTCCTTCTTTGAGGAGGATGAACCGAAGGCCGCCGGCGAGAGCTCCTCGGATGGGGTGGACCTCAACGATGATGAGGCGTTGATGGAAGAGGCCCTCGCCATCGTGGTGGAGCGCAAGAGCGCCAGTGCCTCGTATCTCCAACGGCGGTTGAAGATCGGGTACAACCGGGCTGCCCGGCTGGTCGAGCAGATGGAAGAGATGGGGTATGTGGGCCCGCCAAACGGCAGTAAACCCAGGGAGTTGATAAAATATCCATGAATGAACAACAGATGATCGGGATGCATGCAGTGTTGAACGGTGCCTTGATCTCGGCCGCGGAAGCCACCGTGCCGGTGACCGACCGAGCGGTGCAGTACGGCTTCTCCACCTATGAATCGATCAGGGTGGTGGGAGGCCACCCGGTCCATCTTTCAGACCACCTCCTGCGCCTGCAGAAGTCCTGCGAGGGCATTGGCCTGGTCCACCCCTTCTCTTCAGCTCAGATCGAGCGCTGGGTGGGGGCCTTGATCGCAGCCGATGCCATCAGCGATGCGACGATCCGCATCCAGCTCTACGGCGGGGATCATCCGATGCTCTTCATCCTCGCTTCTGCGATGCTCACCTACCCGGAGCAGTACTACCGTGACGGGGTGGGGGCGACCACCTATCGCGGTGAGCGGCTCATCCCCTCCTGCAAGACGGGAAACCTCCTGCTCAACTACATGGCACTGGCTGACGCCAATCGCCGGGGGAACTTTGAGGCGCTCCTGGTGGATCGGCATGGACATATCTTGGAGGGGACGCGCTCCAACTTCTTCGCCTTCCGCGATGGGGTCCTCTATACCGCACGCGACGGTGAAGTCCTCTTGGGCATCACCCGTGAACAGGTTATTCGGGCAGCGGCGAAGCTCTCCATCCCGGTGGTTTACGAGGCGGTGCAGGTGGAAGACCTCTTCGCCGGACTCTACGACGAGCTCTTCATCTCCGCGACCAGCATGGCGGCCATGCCGCTCTCCCGTGTCGACGGCATGTCCTTCCTCGGGTCCTACCGCCGCACCTTGGCCATCAAGGATCTGGTGCGCTCCTGGGAAATGGGAGAAGGCCAATGATCCTCAGGTGAGGTGGACACCGGTGGTGTTTTCCTCTATCTTTGAATGGAGCCGGTATCAGGCTCCCTTATGCAGAATTTAAGCTATTGACTATAAAGGCATTAAACCAATGGAATTTACAAAGTTACCCCTAAGTGAGCAGGTGCTCAAAGGTGTTGAAGCAGCAGGCTTCAGTGTGTGTACCGAGGTACAAGCGAAGGTGCTTCCCGTCAGTCTGACGGGGCGCGATGTGATGGTCCAGTCGAAGACCGGCAGTGGGAAGACCGCAATCTATGTGTTGACGATCCTGGAGGCGATGGCCAAGGCGCGGGCGGCGGGAAAATCCGACCCGAAGGCGCTGATCATCGCCCCGACGCGCGAGCTCGCCGTCCAGATCGAGGAGGACACGGCCAAGCTTTCAGTCGCCGTCAAGGACCTCGTGGTCGGCTCCTTCTTCGGTGGTGTCGGCTACGGCAAGCAGGATGAGTTGATCGAGCAGGGGTGCGACATCTTCGTCGCCACTCCCGGCCGGATCCTCGACTATCAGAAGATGCATAAGATCGACTTCCGTCAGTTCGATATCTTCGTCGTCGATGAGGCGGACCGCCTCTTCGACATGGGCTTCTACCCCGATATCCAGCGGATGTTCAGTCTGCTCAGGCCGTGCACCGAACGACAGACGATGCTCTTCTCGGCGACGCTCTCCACCAAGGTGCGCAACCTGGCCTGGTCGTTCATGAATGAGCCGGCGGAAATCGAGGTGGAGCCGGAGGAGATCACCGTCAAGTTGATCACCCAGGAGCTCTACCACATCTCCAAGGCGGAGAAGTTCCGTCTCTTCCTCTACCTCCTCAAGGAGCAGAACCCGGCAAACTGCCTGATCTTCACCAACACGAAGGCCCGGTGCATCGAAGTGGCCAAGCGCCTCTCCCTCAATGGATACCCCGCAAAGTACCTGATGGGGGATATGGTGCAGTCCAAGCGTTTGGAGACCATCGACCGGATGAAGGAGGGCAAGCTCAACTTCCTCGTAGCCACCGACGTCGCCGCCCGCGGTCTGCAGATCGACGACTTGGAGATGGTGGTCAACTACGATCTCCCCGACGACTATGAGAGCTACGTACACCGAATCGGCCGTACCGCTCGGGCGGGCAAGAGCGGCAAATCGATCTCCCTCGCCGATGAAGAGTACGTCTTCAACCTCGAGGCGATCGAAGAGTTCATCCAGATGAAGATCCCGGTGGTCTGGCCTGATATGGACGAAGTGGCCAAGGTCGAGGACAAGAGCGCCCACAAGAGCTTCCGGGATCTGGTCAGCCGCGACGAGTACTCCTTCGCCTCCGACCGGAGCGGTGGGGGAAGCCGGGGTGGGCGAAGCGGAGGGCGCAGGCCTTCGTCACCCCCGTCCGGTCGTCCGCGCAGCGGCACCGGCAGACAGGGCGGGTCCCGTCCCCAATCCAAGGGTGCACCACGGAAGGGGGGAGGGCAAGGCCAGGGTGGACGACCGCGGCCACAACAGCCGAGGCGCTCACCACAATCTTCCAAGAGCTACGCCCAGATCCAGGCCCTCTCGCTCGATGAGCGGCTCGCCTACTACAAGGAGCAGTACCAGAAGGAGAGCGGTGCTCCCGCTGTCCAGGCAACTGCTGAACGACGGGAAGGGCAACAGCGCCCACCCAAGCAGGCAGCCAAGCCTTCTTCCAAGCCCACTGCGGAACGACGGGATCAGATCCAGCGCCCATCCAAGCCTGCTTCCAAACCCGCCGCCACGCAACCGGCGAAAGCGGCACCGGAGACGGACAAGGGCGAGAAAAAGAAGAAGGGGTCCTTCTTCTCGCGGCTGTTGGGCAAGGGGAAGAAGTAGGATGCTCAAGCGCTTTATTGCCTACTATCGGCCGTACAAGGGACTCTTCTTCCTCGATATGGGGGTGGCGGTCCTTGCAAGTGTCCTCTCCATCCTCGTACCGTCGCTGACGCGTCAGCTGTTGAGAGTCGAGATTCCGGAGCAGAACTTCTCCAACATGGTCTTCATCTTCGCCATGATGTTGCTCATCTACGTGGTCTTGGCAATCTGTCAGTACATCCGCATGACCTGGGGGCACATCCTCGGAGTGAAGATGGAGACCGATATGCGCAGCGAGCTCTTTGCCCACCTGCAGAAGCTCTCCTTCGGCTACTTCGACAAGACGAAGACCGGCCACATGATGAGCCGGATCACCAACGACCTCTTCCAGATCACCGAGATGGCGCACCACGCCCCCGAGGATCTGATCATCAGCGTCGCCACCATCGCCGGTTCCTACATCCTGATGTTCCGGTACAACCCGCTCTTGGCCCTCGTTTCGATGATTCCGCTTCCCATCATGGTCTTCTACGGCATCCACTACGGACACCGGATGAAGGCGACCTATCGTCGGGTGCGCTCCACGGTGGCTGATGTGAACAGCAACGTGGAAAACTCGCTTCTGGGCATCCGCGAGGTGAAGTCCTTCGGTCGGGAGACATTCCAGCAGAAGAAGTTCAACCAAGTCAACGATGTCCTGCGCGACAGCAAAGTCGCCCAGTACCGCGTCATGGGCTCCTACCACGCCGGCATCGGCTTCTTTCGGGAGCTCTACTACTTCTTCACCATCGCCGGTGGTGCCGTCCTCATCTACTTCGGCAAGGTCGAGTCCTATGACCTGGTGGCCTTCATCCTCTACGTCGGTGTGGTCCTGCCTCCCATCGATCGGTTGATCAACTTCACCGAGCAGCTGCAGGAGGGGATGGCGAGCTTCGAGCGCTTCGCCCAGGTCATGGACGAGGACCCCACCATCCAGGATGCAAAGGATGCCAAGGCGCTGAAGATCAGCGAGGGGACGGTGGTCTTCGAACACGTCGACTTTCAATACGAATCGAGCGCAGAGGCGATCCTCTCCTCGATCGATGTGACCATCGCCGGCGGGTCGACCGTCGCCATCGTCGGGGAGAGCGGGGCAGGCAAGTCGACCTTCGCCAGCCTGATCCCCCGGTTCTATGAACCGACTGCGGGCCGGATCCTCATCGACGGACAGGATGTCCTCTCCGTACGCCAGAGCTCACTGCGCAAGAACATCGGCTTCGTGCAGCAGAACATCTTCCTCTTCGACGGATCGATTCGGGAGAACCTCCGCTATGGTGCAGTCGATGCGACCGATGAAGAGATGTGGGCCGCGCTCGACGCAGCCAACCTGGGCACCTTCGTCCGCTCTCTGCCGCTCGGTCTCGACACCGAGGTGGGGGAGCGGGGGACCTTGCTCTCCGGTGGGCAGAAGCAGCGGGTTTCCATCGCCCGGGTCTTCTTGAAGAACCCCCCGATTTTGATTTTTGACGAGGCGACCAGTAGCCTGGACACCGAGAGCGAGGAGATGATCGTCGAGGCGTTCGCACGCCTTTCGGCGGGGCGAACCGCCATCGTCATCGCCCATCGGCTCACCACCATCAAGGGGGCGGATACCATCCTGGTGTTGGACAAAGGTCGTCTTGTGGAGAGCGGGAGCCACGAGGAGCTCTTGCACAAGGGCGGCCAGTATGCCAAGCTCTATAAAACCCAAGAGTATAGTTGAGATGAGGTGAGCGTATGAAACAAATCAGGATAGCCGTAGCCGCCCTTTTTGTCATACCCATCTTCATCCTCTCCCTCTTCTACGCGTTCCTGCCGGCCGCGTTGATGCGGGGAGAGCGGAGAAAACGCCATCTGAGGCGTTGTGCCCACTTCATCGGCAGTGCGGTCTGCTTCTTCTTGGGGGTCCGTGTCCATGTCGATGGACTGGAGCACGTCCCCGAGGGGGGCAACGTCTGCTATATGAGCAACCACCAGTCGATGCTGGACATCGCCTCCTTTGTCGGGCCTGCCGGTCTCTGGGCGAGTGTCGTGGTGAAAGCGGAGATCAAGAAGGTGCCGATCCTCAATATGTGGTGCAACGCCTTGGATTGTGTCTATATCGAGCGCAAAAGCCCCCGCGACTCCATGAAGGCGATCTTCCGTGGAGTGGAGAAGCTCAAGGCGGGTGGAACCATGCTCATCTACCCGGAGGGGACCCGGAGCAAGACCGGCAAGATCGGTGAGATGAAGGCTGGGAGCCTCAAGCTCGCCACCCGTGCAAAGGCGACGATCGTGCCCATCACGGTCAAGGGGATGCGCCCGGGCCTTGAAGCGATCCGGAACTTCAAGATTGTCGATGCCTATCTCTCCATCGGAGCACCGATTTCCACCGCAGATCTTGACGATGAGGCGCTCAAGGGCCTCGACCAGGTCGTCTACGGCGCGATTGCCAAGCGATACGAAGAGTTGCCTGGCCAACACTAGGGATTGTATGGCAGACGCCCTCACGATTACCAACCTCAGCTTTTCCTACCACTCCTATCAGGAGCGTCCCCTCGAGCCGCTTTTCAGCAATCTCTCTCTCTCCCTTGATGAAGGGGAACGGGTCCTGCTCCTCGCCCCCTTCGACAAGGGCAAGACCACGCTTGCCAAGATCATCAGCGGAGTCTGCCCCAAGTACTTTCCCGGGACCCTGAGCGGCACGGTTCATCTCTTTGGCACGGATCTGAGTACCATCGAGCCGTGGCACCTGCTCACCGAGGTGGGGTATGTCTCGCAGAACCCCGTCGAGCAGTTCATCGCCACCACCGTCGAGGAGGAGATCGCCTTCCCGCTGGAGTCGTTGGGTCTTCCAAGAGCGGAGATGAGCCGGCGTATCGAGGCGTCGCTCTCGCTGTGGGGACTCACCCATCTTCGTGACGCCAACGAGGGTGAACTCAGCGGTGGGGAGCGCAAACGGGTGCTCTTGGCTATCCAGGAGGCGATCTCACCACGATTCTGGCTCCTCGATGAGCCGTTCGACGACCTCGATTTGATGTGGCGGGTGCGCTTGAAAGAGACGATCTTGGCCGAAGGCAAGACCTGTCTGGTGCTGGCGAGCCGCTACCTCTCCGATTTTGTCGATCTCTTTGACCGGGTGTTGCTCCTCGACGAGCAGCGCATCGTGGAGTTGCCGCTTCCAGAGGCCATCGAACGCTTCTCCACCCTCTCCGGTGATGACAGGCCGAACCCCCTGCTCACCCAGCGCATCGAGGCGCACCACCAGGCGACCCTGATGGCCGATGACCTGACGGTGGAGCGGAGGCGACGCAGTACCGCCACCTCTCCTCCCTTTGAGATGCACGTCGACTCCTTCGCCCTCCACAGCGGTGAGCTGGTGACGCTCACCGGACCCAATGGCAGCGGCAAGAGCTCCTTCAGCCGTCTGCTCTGTGGCCTCGACGAGCCGAAGGGTGGCTCCATCCTCCTCAATGGCAAGAGGCAGGGGACCAAGGAGCTCAACCGCAGCGTCGGCTACCTCTTCCAGAACCCCGACCTGCAGATCTTCCTGCCGACGGTGGAGGAGGAGCTCGCCTGGTCGCTGAGGCGACGGCGTGAGCGGTCGACCAAAGAGATTGAAGCGCAGGTCGGCGACGCAGCCGAACTCTTTGGCCTGCGCCTTGCCGATACCCCGACGACGATGAGCTATCCCAAGCGCAAGGCCCTGCAGGCCGCGGTGTACTATCTCTTGGATCGCCCCTTCTACATCCTCGATGAACTGGACAGTGCACTGACCTATCACAGCGCACTCTCCATCATCGCGAGCCTGCGCCGGCGTGGGTCGGGCATCCTCCTCATCACCCACGACCGCACCTTTGCCGCCAAGGTTGGGGGGCGCGCCTACACCATCGAAGATGGGAGGTTGACCGAACGATGAACACCTCAGCCTATGTCGCCGGCCATGGCTGGCTCTACCGCTTCGACCCCCGCGCCAAGATCCTCTTGATGGTGCTGCTCTGCGTCTTCTTCTTCCTGCCCATCACCTTGACGGGCCTTGCCCTGACGGTCCTGCTGGTCGTGGTGGTGGGATGGCGCAATACGGGGGGAAAGAACATCGCGCGTGTCTTCCTCTCCATCGCCCCGATGCTGCTCTTCATGCTCCTCTTCTCCCCCTTCAACGTACGAAGCGGCCAGAGCCTCTGGAGCGTCCGTTCATTGACCATCATCACGGTCGAAGGGGCGCTCCAGGCGTTGCGCCTCGCCTGCCGCTTCATCGGCATCACCTACGTGTGTACGCTGCTCTTCGCCACCACCGTGATGGGGGAGATCATGCTGGCCCTGCGCTTCTGGAGGTTGCCCTACAAGGCGGCGCTGGTGGTGACCCTCTCCTTCACCTACATCCCCTTCATCGCCGAGAGCTTCTCGCAGATCTCAGAGAGCCATCGCCTGAGGGAGTCGGCGCGAGAGGAGCGGAAAAACTACGCGCAGCGCCTCAAGGATCTCTTGCCCACCTTGACCAGCGTCCTGGTCGTCGCACTGCGTTCGATCCCCAACCTGGCGATGAGTTTGGAGATGCGGGGCCTCGGGCGCAGCGAGCGGCGCACCAACTATCGCAGCCTCGACTCCTACACCCATCTATTTACCGATTTTGTCATTTCCATTATCATTGTCACTGTGCTTTGGGTACTCTGCAAAGCATAGGGAGAAACAGACCATGCAGGAAAATAAGAACGCACTCAAGATCGCCGTGACGGCGGTGTTGACGGCGGTGGTCGTCGTGTTCACCATGATTGTCAGGATTCCTACCGCAAAGGGGTATCTCAATCTCTGTGATGTAGCCATCTGCTTCATCGCCTTCACCTTTGGCCCCGCCTCGGCGTTCATCGCGGCGGGCCTCGGGACCGCCTTGGCCGATTTGATCAGCGGCTACGCCCAATGGGCCCCGATCTCGTTTGCGGTCCACGGCCTGGAGGGGCTGCTCATCGCCCTGATCGTCCGCAATAAAGCGGGGGTTGAAGCATCGCTTTTGAAGAAGATCCTCGCCGGTATCGTCTGCATGGCCACCGTTACGCTCGGATACTTCGCCCTCTCATCGCTCTTCATCAGCACCGCGGCGGTCGCGGCGGCCGAGATTCCAGGCAACCTCGTCCAGAGTGCCGTGGGCTTCATCCTCGGCCTCGGTGTCTCGACGGCAGTCAAGCGCGCGTACCCCCCGGTACGCTTCCTCGCGTGGTAGGAGTCATCATGCACGATATCGTAGCCATCTACACCAACGGGGAGCGACCGGTCCACCACATCGCCCGCGCTGTCCGTGACCTCGGCGTCTACAGCCAGGTCGCCTTCACCCCGGCGATGCTCGCCGCCCTCGATGCCAAAGCCATCATCCTCTGTGACGAGACCGAGATTCCAGACACCACGGTTCCGGTGCTTCCTCTCAACAGCACCGAGGAGATCGACCATTTCTCGCTCACACACTTCCTCTTCGAGCGGGCAGGGCTCAGCGCTTCTTGGAGCATGGAGACGTTCATCGAGGAGCAGACCAGGCGCATCAAGGAGCAGGTGGGCGACAAGCGGGTACTGCTCGGCCTCTCCGGTGGAGTGGACAGTTCGGTCGCGGCCCTCTTGATCCATCGTGCCATCGCTGACCAGCTGGTCTGTGTCTTCGTCGACCATGGCCTCTTGCGCAAGGGTGAGGCCGCGATGGTGGAGCAGCTCTTTCGCGAGCACTATAAGATCAACCTGGTGAAGGTCGATGCCGAGGCTCGCTTCCTCGCCGAGCTCAAAGATATCTCCGATCCCGAAGAGAAGCGGAAGATCATCGGTCGCCTCTTCATCGATACCTTCTACGATGCCGGCCGCTCACTTGGGGAGATCGCCTTCCTCGCCCAAGGGACCATCTACGCCGATGTCATCGAGAGCCAGAACCCCGCCAAGGGCGGTGGCCTCGCCATCAAGAGCCACCACAACGTCGGCGGTCTTCCCGCCGACCTGAAGTGGGAGCTTGTCGAGCCGCTGCGTGAGCTCTTCAAGGACGAGGTACGCAAGATCGGGGCGGTGCTGGGCCTTCCCTCCGAGCTCTTGGGCCGCCACCCCTTCCCGGGCCCCGGCCTCGGGGTACGCTGTGTGGGAGCGGTGACCAAAGAGCGCCTCGATACGCTGCGCGAAGTGGATGCAATCTTCATCGAGGAGGTACGCAGGGCGGGCCTCTACGATGAGATCTTCCAAGCCATCGCCTGTCTGCTGCCGGTCAAGAGCGTGGGCATCCGGGATGGAGAGCGGAGATACCAGGAGGTCTGCACCTTGAGGGCCGTGCAAAGCGTCGATGCGATCCACGCCAATTGGTACCCCTTCGATCCGGATCTCCTCAGATCCATCTCAGAAAGAATCCTCTCTGAGGTGCCCACCGTCAGCCGGGTGCTCTACGATATCAGCGACAAACCGCCCGCCACCATAGAGTGGGAGTGATCCGGTGGGAATTCTAACTCATTGCTGTCATGGGGGACCACATCCTGGGGGATGAGAACACTCCTTCCCACTTCAACCTGTGTTTCTGAACATGTAGCAGAAGCTCTTGATCACCGCTCTGATCCTTTCGGTGAGGTTGTATTTTGAAGTGCACTGTGGAAGCGAAAGAATCTGAGAGCGTCTTGGCGCTGCCTCCGGGCACCTCCTTTCCGGTTGGTACGGTGGAGTTTTCAGACCTCCATCCACCCCCGTTCACCGAGTTCATGCAGACTCTGGGCGGTGGGGGAGGTGGTCTAAGACCGTGGGAGCCGAAGACCCACGAATATGTTGGGAGCAGATCCCCTGGCGCAAGCGCACCGGGACGCTTCTCGTGATCCGTCAGGAATCACAGAGCAAGCCGAGGGGGAAGTCCGTCCATTCAACGATCAAGGCTTCGGACAACGCTCCCATCGATGTGTGACAAGTCGGCAGCTGCGGTATGGGCCATGTATCCGGCAAGCTCCCTGGTCATCTGCACGATTGCGTTGCGAACAGCCGCCGCCCCCTCTGTTCTGAAAGAGTCCAACATGGCTCTTCCGACCGAGACGGCATCCGCTCCGAGGGCGATGGATTTGAATGCATCCGCACCGCTGCCGATCCCACAGTCTACGAAGACTTTCATTTCAGGGCCGACTGCCTCTCGGATTTCCGGCAACACCATCAGCGGTGGGACCGCGTAATCCATGATCCCATGGTGGTGGGAGACCACAATGCCTGCCGCTCCCGCTTCAGCACACTTCAATGCATCTTGAACGCTCAGCACACCCTTGACGATGAACGGGATCTCTGCGTTTGTGATGAAATCTTTCAATTCACTGGTGGTGATGCCGCACATCAGGGCGTTCATATCGTATTGACCGAATTTGTCGTAGCCATGGTCAATGTCCATGCCCAAGGCAAACACCCCCGCTCTTTTGGCGTGCTCGATCTTTCGGTAAATTTCTTTTCGCTCTTTGAACGGCTTGATGATCTTAATCGTCTTTGCCCCGGTGGCAAGGATCTCTTCCAGTTCTGCATCTTCACCGTACCCGTACCAGAGCACGGCGTTTGCTTCTTTTGCCCCCCGAGCCAGCTCTACCATGCCACCGCTGTGATGGTTGTCCAGATGAGAGAGTGCGGCGGTCATGATGGGGGTGGCAAATGTCTCGCCAAAGAGATGAAACGTCGTATCTGGGATGGTGCAGTCAAGTTGCCGCAGCTCCACCAGCAGGGAATCCATGTAGGTTCGTGTCAAATGATTGGTGTCTCTCATGTGCTATTTCCTCTTGGACATTGAGAACTCTGTCGGTTTTGGAACCTGCGTTGGCCACGGAGCCGTGCTCAAATTTTACACAGTGTAGCGCATCTGCTTACGAGAGAGCAATTGTCATATCCTGTGCTTGTGAGTGCGGTATGGTGTGTCGGAAGACCCTCCCGGCCCTGCAGCTGGGGCAACGGGTACCGTCATCATGGGCGCTCACTGCTCAGCGGTAGAGAGTGGACGGATCTTCTTGCGGTAGAGCCTGATGAAGAAAAAGACCGTCAGGATCAGAGAGGCGGTTTCAGCGATGATGAAGCTGAACCAGAGGGCGTCGAGACCGTAGTACTTGCCCAAGAGGTAGGCGGCCGGCAAGAGGAAGAGCAGTTGGCGCGTGATGCTGGTGATCATGGTGATCTGCCCGTCGCCGGTGGCCTGGAAGAGGGCGCCGAGGACGATGCAGAAGCCCGCTGAGATGAAGCAGAGGCTGATGCGCCGCATGGCGACCACTCCGATGGCAACCATTTCGGCGGTTGCGTTGAACCAGCCGAGGAAGATGTGGGGGAAGAAGGTGAAGAGGAGGAAGCCGGTGGTCATGATGATGAAGCTGACGACGATGCCGACCCGGATCGCCTCGGTGATGCGCTTGGGACGCTTGGCACCGTAGTTGTAGCCGATGATGGGGATGAGGCCGCTGTTGAGGCCGAAGACCGGCATGAAGATGAAGGACTGGAGGCGGAAGTAGATGCCGAAGACCGCCACGGCGGTGGTGCCGAAGCCGATGAGGATCTTGTTGAGGCTGGTGTTGAGCAGTGTGGAGATGGACTGCATGATGATCGAGGGAAGGCCAACGGCGTAGATGTCCTTGACGGTCCTCCCCTCAAGCTTCAGGTCCTCCCGGGCGATGGTGATCTCCCGGTTCTTGCGTACGTAGTAGACCGCCATGGCGGCCGAGACGTGCTGGGCGAAGACGGTGGCGATGGCGGCTCCGACGACGCCCATGCGCGGTGCCCCCAAAAGGCCGAAGATCAGGATCGGGTCGAGGATGATGTTGATGATGGCACCGGTCATCTGGATGATCATCGGCCTCACCGTATCGCCGGTGGATTGTAGGATCCTCTCGCAGGTGATGTCGATGAAGACGCCGAGGGAGAAGAAGAGGACGATGGCGCTGTAGTGGTGCCCCATCCTGAGCAACTCGGCATCGGTGGTGAAGAAGCCGATGAAGCGGCGGGTGAAGAGGAGCCCGATGATGGCGAAGAGCAGCCAGCTGAGGAGGGAGAGGATGATGCCGTTGCCGGCGGCCTTGTTGGCGGCTTTGGTATCCTTGGCGCCGAGTTTTCGACTGATGAGGGAGTTGATGCCGATCGAGGTGCCGACGCTGACGGCGATGAGAAGGTTCTGCAGCGGGAAGGCGAGGGTGAGGGCGGTCAGCGCGTCCTGGCTGTAGTGAGAGACGTAGAGGCTGTCCACCACGTTGTAGAGGGCTTGCACCAGCATGCTGAGCATGATGGGAAAGGACATGGATAACACGAGCGAGGGGATCGGTTTGACCCCCATCTTATTTTCTGCTATTGGCTGCATGGGTATTTCCTCTGATTCTCCATTCATAGCATAGAGGAGACCTTTGGTAAAGCTACTCCTGGGCGAGGAAGGCGGCCATCTCCTCCGCTCCCTTCGTCTCATCGACTTTGCTCAGCATGAAGAAGCCTCCGGAAAAGAGGATGATGAGGCTGACGATCCCGAGGCGGGTGGAGCCGGTGACCAGGCTCACCAGGCCCATGAGCAGGGGGCCGAGAATGGAGGCGAACTTGCCCAGCATGTTGAAGAAGCCGAAGAACTCGGCGCTCCGTCCCTTGGGGATCAAGCGGGTGTAGTAGGAGCGGCTCAAGGCCTGGATGCCGCCTTGGAAGAGCCCGATGGCCACCGCCAAGAGGTAGAAGTGGAGCGGCTTGTTCATGAAGAAGCCGAGGATGGCGATGAAGGTGTAGGCGCCGATGGCCACCTGCAGCGCTCGCCTCACCCCCACCTTCTTGGCGAAGAGGGCGTAGAGCAGGGCCGAGGGGAAGGCGACGAACTGGGTGATGAGGAGCGCCACGATCAACGATTCACTGGGGAAGCCCAGTGAGGTGCCGTAGGCGACCGCCATCACGATGATGGTGTCCACCCCATCGATGTAGAGCCAGTAGGCGACGAGGAAGAACGAGATGGTCCTCAGGCTGCGAAAGCTCTTGACCGTGTTGATCGTCACGCTCATCCCCTTCCGGATGGCTTGGGAGAGCGGCAGCGCCTCCCGGCTCTTCTCCTCCTTGACGAAGAGGAGGATCGGCAGGCTGAAGACCGCCCACCAGATGCCCACCATGACGAAGCTCAGCTTCACCGCTTGCTCTTGGCTCACGATGGAGAACCACTCGGGATTGAGGAACATAAACACGTTGACGGCGAAGAGCAGGCCACCGCCGATGTAGCCGAGGCTGTAGCCGAGGGAGGAGACGAAGTCGACCTTCTCCTCGCTGGCGACGTACGGCAAGAGCGCATCGTAGAAGGTGTTGCCACCGGCGAAGCCGACCATGGCGAAGAGGTAGATGACCACCGCCATCGGCCAGTTGCCCATCTGAAGCAGGGAGAGGCTCGCCGTCATCACGGCCCCGAGGAGGGCGAAGAAGGCCAGGAGGCGCTTCTTGTAGGAGCCCCAGTCGGCGATGGAGCCGAGGAAGGGGGCGAGGATGGCGATGATGGCGCTCCCGATGGAGTTGGCCAGGCCCAGATAGAAGGTCCCCTCGGCGGCCGAGGAGCCCACCGCCCAGTAGGCGGAGAAGAAGACCGGGAAGAAGCCCGCCATGACGGTGGTGGCGAAGGCGCTGTTGGCCCAGTCGTAGAACGCCCATGCAACGATCGAACGCTTTGTATCCTGCATACGTCACCTCTTGGGGCCATGGTAACAGGGGAGGGTGGGTTTGTCATGCTTTTTCTTTGTCACGGCAGCGTCAGTGCATCGCCGCCCGGTTCCTTCTGATGCCTCTCCCCTGGTGTATGTATGAGAGCGTTGCGATTTCATGATAATCTGATGAAATATATGTACATATAACAACAAATTGAATAAAACATTCCACGCTTGCACAAGCGGTTCTCATTCAATACAATACCTCGTATCGAGGGAACACCATGATTGTATGCAAATTCGGCGGCAGCTCGTTGTCTGACGCACCCCACATAGAGAAAGTACAGAAGATTGTCCACGGCGATGATGAGAGGCGGATCGTCGTCGTCTCAGCCCCCGGGAAGCGGAGCGGCAACGATGAGAAGGTCACCGACCTGCTCTACCGCTGCGCCCACCTGGTGGCCGAAGGCAAGCCGTGGCACGCGGTTTTCGATGCCATCGCGGCCCGCTACACCGATATTCTCTCCGGCCTTGGCATGGAGCGTGACTTCTTCCTCCCCATCCTCGCCGAGGTGAGGGAGCACATTGAAGCGGGAGCCGGCGACCACTGGGCGGCCAGTCGAGGCGAATACCTCTCAGCCCGCTTGGTGGCGGCGTACTTCGGTTGGGAGTTCCTGGAGACCGAGGGGCGCATCATCATCGCCGATGATGGCAGCGTCGATGAGACGACCTACGAGCGCCTCAGGGAGTCCCTCGATCCCCAAAAGCGGTACGTCGTGCCGGGCTTCTACGGATCGAACAGCCACGGAAAAGTTCAGACCTTCAGTCGGGGCGGCAGCGACATCACCGGTGCGATCATCAGCCGGGCGATCGGGGCCCAGGTCTACGAGAACTGGACCGATGTCTCCGGCGTCTACCGCATCGACCCCCGTCTTGTCGAAGGAGCCACGGTGGTGGATCGGATGACCTACCGCGAGGTACGTGAACTGGCTGCGGTGGGGGCAAGCGTCTTCCATGAGGAGGCCATCGCACCGGTCATCACCGCATCCATCCCCATCAATGTGAAGAACACCAACGCCCCGAGTGATGAGGGGACCTGGATCGTTGAAGGGCGGGAGTGTGACGGCCATCCGCTGGCCGGGGTCAGCGCCAAGGGGGGCTTCAGCCGCCTGACCGTCCACAAGTTGATGCTGTTCAAGCGCACCGGGATTCGTCACGCGCTGCTGACGATGATGCGCGTCTTCGGCGTGCGGCCCGTCTTCTCCCTCTACGGCATCGATTCGATCGTCTGGTTCTTTGAGACGAGCCAGGCGAGTGAGGGGGTGCTTCAGGCGATGTGTGCGCGCCTCAGATCTGAGTTCGCCCTCGATTCGATCGAGGTCGACCACGCTCATGCGGTGGTCGGTGTGGTGGGCGCCTTCGTCAATGAGGATCCTGCGCTCGTGGGGGTTGTCAGCTCCGCCCTGGAGCGGGCGCAGATTCCCATCACCTTCCTCAACTACGGCAGCAGCGCGACCTCAATGCTCATCGGTGTGGAGGAGAGGGACAGCAAGGCGGCGGTCACGACCCTCTATCACGCACTCTTTGCCTGACGCCTCATTGCCTCTTTGCACGTTCTTTCGTACTCTTTGAACAGACAGCTTCCTGTCACCCATCATTGTGTGAGGTTACTTCAGTGGTTACAAAAGAAACGTTGACGTTGGCCGCCCTTATCTTCATGGCGCGCGTGTGTGATGTCTCGTTGGGGACCTTTCGTCATGCCATGGTCATCCGTGGCAAGCGGCTCCTCTCCTTCTGGATCGCCTTCTTCGAGATGCTGATCTGGGTCTTCGCCGTCTCCAAGGTACTCAGTGACCTCTCCGCCCCGATCACGGCCTTTGCCTATGCGCTGGGGTTCGCCACCGGGACCTTCGTCGGCATCACACTGGAGGGCAAACTGAAGATCGGGGACCAGGCGGTGAAGGTCTTCTCATCCATCGGCGATGAGGTGGCCGCACAGCTGCGCACCGATGGGTTCCGGGTCACCACGTTCAACGGCCAAGGGCGGGACGGGGAGGTGATCCTTCTCTTCGTCCAGGTCAGGCGACGTGACGCACAGAAAGTGCTCAAGCTTGCGCGGACGGTCGATCCCAACTGCTACCTCGTCATCGAGGATATCCGGTGGCGAGAGAACGCCCTGACGTAGACAGTCAAAAAAACCGGCCCGAGGTGGGCCGGTTGTAGCATCCAAGCAACGTTCTCTATTTGATCACGTGTTCGGTGTCGATGTCGAAGAACTTCGCCTTGGCCATGTCGGGGACCAAGCTGATCTTCGTGTCCGGTGTGGGCACGAGGGTCGGGTCGATCTTTCCGATGACCTGGCTCTTGGAAGTCGCGATGTAGACGTGGGTCTCGCTTCCCAGCGGTTCAACGACACTGACTGTTCCGTCGATGGTCTCACCGTCGACCGGGGTGTTGCTGAAGACGACGTCCTCGGGGCGGATGCCGAAGGTTACTGTCTTGCCGACGTACGGGGTGAGCTGCTTCTTCTGGGTGGCATTGACCTTCAGGCGGAACGTGCCTTCGTTGACGTAGATGTCCGATCCATCGGCTTCGACGACGGTCTCGAGGAAGTTCATCGGAGGAGATCCGATGAAGCCAGCGACGAACTTGTTCTCCGGCTCATTGTAGAGCGTGAGCGGTCCGCCGATCTGCATGATGACGCCGAACTTCATCACGACGATGACGTCGGCCATGGTAAGGGCCTCGACCTGGTCGTGGGTGACGTAGATCATCGTTGCCTTGAGGCGATTGTGCAGTGAGGAGATCTCCGCCCTCATCTGGACGCGCAACTTGGCGTCGAGGTTGGAAAGCGGCTCGTCGAAGAGGAAGACCTTCGGCTGTCGGACGATGGCGCGGCCGACCGCGACACGCTGGCGCTGTCCACCGGAGAGGGCCTTGGGCTTGCGGTCGAGCAGTTCCTCGATCTCGAGCATCTTGGCGGCCTCGCGGACACGTTGGTCGATCTGTTCCTTGGGGAACTTGCGGATTTTCAGACCGAATGCCATGTTGTCATAGACGGTCATGTGCGGGTAGAGGGCGTAGTTCTGGAAGACCATCGCGATGTCCCGATCCTTTGGGGGGACGTCGTTCACGAGCTTTCCATCGATGTAGAGCTCGCCGCTTGTGATGTCTTCCAAGCCTGCTATCATGCGAAGGGTCGTGGACTTCCCACAACCGGACGGTCCTACGAGGACGACGAACTCGCGGTCTTCGATGTCGATGTTGACACTGTCGACTGCCTTGACACCACCGTCGTAGACCTTGGTGATGTTTTTCAGTTGTACTGTGGCCATAAATGCCTCCATTTATTTTATCTATGAGTACTGTACCGTACCCCGCCTCCACTGTCAAACTCATTACCCTCGACAATCCCGTATTCCACCATCTTGCAAGGCAGTACCGGGGTCCTCTCCTCAGAACGCACGCCCACAGCCGTATCTTTCCTCACCAAAATCCAAACCTTGGCTTTACACACGGACTCTATTTTGCTACGATAGCCCAAGAAACGCGCTAGTAGCACAATGGTTAGTGCTCGTGCTTCCCAAGCATGAGACGGGGGTTCGATTCCCCTCTAGCGCTCTGCCCCCCGAGTGAACCTCGGGGGGTTCTTGTCGAATCATCACATCAGGGAAGGAAACGATCCGGGAGAGAGAACATCCGGGGCCGTCATGCGACCCCGGATGCGGGTGCATGGGCGACGATCGCCTTTCCTCCATCACACGGAAGGCCAGGATTCGGTGGTGAAGAGATAGGTCCTCACTTCCTCGTCCACGTGTCCATGGTGCGCCTGAGCCACTCGATGGTCATGGTGGCGTGTTCAGCCTCCGCCTCACGGCTCGTGGCGGCACGTGAGATATCTCTGGTCTTCCATTCTGTGCATCGTGCGGTTCGGTATACGGCAGAGCTGCCTCCTCTCAAATACTCTTCAAATGATCCGCTCGATGGGGGGGAAGGAAAGAGGAGGGCTTGCCTCAGGCAGGGGAATGCAGGTCTGAGGCGGCGGTGACGTATTTTCGTCAGAGTGCAATTGTACCTGTTCAGTGATACAGGAGGAGGTTCAATTGTACGTAAATAGGTAGTGAAAGTAACACTCTGAGCCAAGGATTGAAATATTAGTATTTTAAGTACATCACTATGAGTCATGAAAAATTTACCAAAAGTACTTAATAGGTCCAAAGAGTGGCAAATATTCAGTAATGAAGGATTGTGCAAGGTGTATTATACTTTTAGTACAGATTTTCCCTGTTCTTTCTCATTGACCAAGGAGTTGATATGGCACTGAAGTTCAAGTCCGTATTCGCACTGTTGCACATGAAGATCATCTCCGGGCAGTGGCCCGAGGGGTACAAGATTCCAACGGAGATGGAGCTGTGCGAGCACTTTGAGGTCAGCAGGGTAACGATCAGGCGGGCATTGGATGGCCTGGTGGCCCAAGGGTACCTGACGCGGACCCGGGGGCGGGGCTCCTATGTGGAGTTCAGACGGTCACTGTTGGGCTCAGTGCGAGGCTTGGCAGTCGATGAAGAGCCGTACGGGACGTATACCATCGTAAAGCGGGGCCGCCTCGCGGCCACCGCGGTGGACATGGATGAGTTCGGTCTGCCGCACGACCAAGGTTCGCAGATGCTCTATCATGTGCGGAGCCTCCATACCGTAGACTCTTCGCCGACGGTCTTGAGCGACTACTATGTCTCCCCACTCTACGGGTCGTTCATCGACGACCTTGAGGAACGCTGTGAGACCCCCTTCATCGATGTGGTGGCGAAGGCCACTGGGCAACGCTGCCACTTCACCACCGGTAAGCTTGCCGCCATCGTTGCATCGGGTGAGGTGCAAGAGCTCCTCGGCCTCACCAACGGTTCGGCGAGCCTCTGGTGCAGGGGGTATTGCTGCCTCGACGATGGGACGGTCATCGCCCGCTGCTCGAAGATCTTCAATAGCCTCTTCTACGAGTTCGCCATTGAAGGGGGCAGTGAGCTGCATCTGGTCTAGGAGCGCTGGCCAAATAAATTGTGTCAGTCTTGAGAACACCGCACTAATGTAACCACACCATACCCGTTATACTGTCAACCATGGAGGAACCCATGGACAAGACGGTTCTATTCGGCATTATGCCGGTGACCAAGCGGGCCTATCGGAAAACCAGCCAACACAAGATCGTAGAGGGCGTGAAGCCCTCGAAGCAGAGCATGGGCACATGCCGTCGGGTCGAGGAGAGCCGTGGCTCCTTCGCCCTGGCCGGATTCGTCACGATCAGGGACCAAGCCGCGGTGGGCGTGGCTAAGGAGCGGCGCAATGTTTGATACAGGAGACCTCCCCATCTACGTACGCCCAGGTTATACGGACGGACGTAAGTCCATCGACGGCTTGGTGGGCATCATCCAGGACCGGATGCGGATGGACGTGCTGCAGGGTGGATTGTTCATCTTCTGCTCCAAGGCCAGGACGACCATCAAGTGCATCCTCTGGGATGGCACGGGGTTCTGGATGATCCAGAAGCGGTTGGTGGGCTACACCTTCGCTTGGCCGATGAGCGAGGACGAGGCCATGAAGATCAGCGCCGAGGATCTGCAGCTCCTGCTGCAGGGCATCGACGTGTTCCGCCGCTTCGTCCCCTGGGCGGACGTGAAGATCAGCTGATCTTCGAATGATGGCCTTAAAACTAATTATACTTACAAATCTTGTTAGATATCTGGTGTTTTAGGCCATCAAAAGCTTGACAGATGAGGAATTTCATGCTACCATAACAGCATGAAGTTCGAGGTGAACCAAAAGGACCGGTCGGTCATAATAGCGCTGGGAGGCCAGATCAGGAGGGAGGGCTTGAAGCCCTCCTTGCCCGACCTGTCTCCCGACGAGCGCTTCTATGAGCAGGCCAGCCGGGAGGAACTGGTGTCCTTCGCAAAGATGGCGGTCTCGCACGCCATCGACAAGGACCGCTTCGCCGAGTCCATGATGACCAAGCTGGGCCTCATCATCTCCCTGCTGGACGGCACTGCCGACGCAAGGCTCGAGAGCTCGCCCATCGGCGAGGTCGACCTGTTCGCCGAGGACATCCGTCTCGTCGAGCACGATGTCCCCAAGCTGGAGGGGCCGGTCGAGCCCGCGGCCAAGAAGCCGAGGGTACACCACCCCAAGAAGGGATTGACCGGCGCCACCCACGTGGCCGAGCGCGTCTACCGCCTCGACGACGAGAAAATGGAGGCCCTCAGGGAGGCCGGCTTCACGGTCAGGGAGCTGGGCGAGGACGTGAGCGAATTCTACCAGGCGATCAATTCGATGATCAGGATGCGGGTGCGCCGCATCTCCTACACCATAAAGGACAGCGAGGGGATCGAGACGGTCATCACCGCCAAGGCCCCGGACCGGTTCCTGCCCAAGACGAAGGTCGGCGATCTCTTCCTCGCCGATGTGTGCCACCGCAAGTATGCGGTGCATACCCCGTACAACCGGACCGCCCAATTGCTGAAGCTCGACGGGTGCAACATCAGCCGCCAGGACCTTGACCGCTACCAGATGCAGATCTTCGAGCGCCTTGGGGCGATGGATGGCCTTTTTGAGCGAAAAGCCCAGGAGAGCCGCATCCTCTACATCGACGAGGTGCCCACCGTCACCCAGGGCAGCAAAAAGAAGAAGAACTACGTGTGGATCATCAACAACAAGGGCCTTGCCTGGTACCGCTACTTCGAGGGAAGGGCGGGCGAAGGGCCGCTGGGGGCCTTCAATGACTGGGACGGCTTCTGTATGTCCGATGCCTTCTCCGCCTACCCGGCCCACCTGAAGAAGGCGACGCTGGGCATATGCCTTGCCCACGTCCGCAGGCGGTATGTGGACTACCGGAAGGTCACCGGCTCGGAGGAGGTGGTGAAGATCCCGCTCGATTGCTTCGGTACCATCTATCATGAGGACGGCAAGCTGCGCACCCTGTTGGAGGGGGGCGAGATTGACCACGCCCGATTCCTCGAGGAACGAAACCGGCTGTGCCGCCCCCATCTGGATACGCTGAAACAGTGGTGCGAGCAATGCCGGGCGGCAAGATACCACAACAACACTTCCCTTGAGCGGGCGGTTGTCTACACCCTGAACAACTGGCAACGCATCGAGGACACCTTCGCCAATTCCGAGGCGGAGATCGACAATAATCGAAGCGAGAGACTCTGCAAGGTAGTAAAATTGGGATCCAAGAATTGGATCACCAACGGCAGTTTCGAAGGCGCGAGGTCCAGCGCCCTGATGTACAGCCTCATAGAGACCGCCAAGTTGTATGGCCTGAATGCCCGAAACTACCTCGCCTATGTGTTCATGAAGGGGGCTGCCTCCCACATCTGGGAGATACCGGCCGAGGAGCTCGAGCCGCTGATGCCCTGGAACGTGAGGGAAGAGGACCTCTCCATCGTCACCGATGAGATCGATTGGCTTTCCCAGACCATGGTGCCCGTCCAGGAGTGGGAGGAGCGCCTTGCCGCCGAAGGCGACAAGCGCTGATTCTCTCCTCACTTCATGTCTTGGCTTCTTTGGTGGCATCCGGTTCTCCTGGATGCCACTCTATTCTATATATCAACTTGCTTATAGTGCGGTGTTCTCAAGACTGACACAATAAATTCATCTCCTCTCTTCCTTGTGTTTTCCTGACAGGTACGGTATATCTGTAAGCGAACGAACTGAAAAAATTTGGAGAACCGTATCATGGAACGAACCATTGTACAGATGCTGCACGATGCATCGGCAAAGTATGCCGATCGTGCCTATACGAATACCAGAGGTGAAGAGGGGTGGCATTCTTCTTCCTTCACAGAGACCGACCGACAGTCAGACTACGTTGCTGCTTTTCTGGCCACCTGGGGATTCAAGGCTGAACAGGCCGTCGCCATCCTCGGTGAGGGGAAGAGTGCCTGGGTCACCTTTGAGCACGGCCTCCTCAAGGCTCGGATGGTCAGTGTGCCGCTCTCCATCAAGTTGACGGCTGAGGAGATCGCCTTTCGGGTCAACCACAGTGAGGCGGTGGGCATCGCCGTCACCTCCAACACCTTCGCCAACGTCCTGAAGGCGCTCCCGCTCTTCGAGCGCGAGGTCCTCTTCATCTACCTCGACGAGGAGGATGACCGCCTCAAGAAACAGGTGGAGGAAGCCGATTGGAAAGAGGGGGAGCATTATGTGGTGCTGCGCAGCATCGTCTCTGACGGTGAAGCGATTCTCAAGAAGAAGCCCACCCTCGTCAAGAACCTGGAAAAGCAGATCAAAGAGGACGATGTCATCAACATCTGCTACACCAGTGGGACGACGGGAAACCCCAAGGGCATCATGCTCACCCACGTCAACTACTGGGTCAACGTCCACGATGCCATCGACCTCTTCAAGATCCCGGAGGGAACCTTCGAGACCTTGATCGTCCTGCCGGTCGACCACAGCTTCGCCCACACGGTGGGAATCTACACGGCGCTTCTGCAGGGCATCACGCTGCACTTCGTCGATGCGCGCGGCTCGAATGCCGCCATCATCCGCAACTTCCCCAAGAACCTCGTCGAGCTCAACCCGACCTTCATGATGACGGTGCCCTCCATCACGGGCAACTTCATGAAGAAGATGAGCCAGGGCATCGCCAAGAAGGGCCCGTTCATCGAGGGAATCTTCACCCGGGGGCTCAAGGCGGGCATCGCGCGCAACGGCGACGGCTTCAACAAGCCGTCACGGTGGACGATGATCCGTACCTGGCTGCCGTTCACCATCGCGAATCTCCTCGTCTTCCCCAAGCTCAGGGAGATCTTCGGCTCCAATATGCTCTACTGCGTCGGAGGCGGTGCGCTCCTGGAGGCGCGCCAACAGCACTTCTTCGCCGCCATCGGGGTGCCGGTCTACCAGGGCTACGGCTTGACCGAGGCCGCCCCGATCATCAGCAGCAACACGCCGCATCGGCATAAGTTCGGCACCAGCGGGGTCGTCTGTTCAAGCGAGATCTGCCGCATCATGGTGGATGATGAGACCGAGGCGCAGGTCGGCCAGCGCGGCGAGATCGTCATCAAGGGCGAGAACGTGATGAAGGGGTACTTCAAGAATCCCGAGGCGACGCGAGAGGCGCTGCGCGACGGTTGGCTCTGGACCGGGGATCTC
>Ga0209719_1001867_pt1 | contig 24085 bp, 19 predicted proteins | sample AD_JPNAS2_MetaG_FD_184421 | JGI IMG/M metagenome (GOLD analysis project Ga0209719, IMG submission 184421) | Active sludge microbial communities of municipal wastewater-treating anaerobic digesters from Japan - AD_JPNAS2_MetaG (SPAdes) (version 2) | ecosystem: Engineered > Bioreactor > Anaerobic...
TCTGTCACACTGCACGAACGTAAGCGTCAAATAGCACCCACACTGCAATCAGGGCCCTGAGGAGCGTAGATTCGGTTAACGGGCTGCTATCTGCGATAGTCGCCATGAGTTGACCGCGGATGTGCGTGCGCGGGCCGCGGCGCTCCACATTGCGCCAGCGGCCCGCGAGCTTCATCGTCGGCGTAGCCTACCATCTGCGTTTCCCCAGGTCTGAGCAGGAATTGAGCAGAAGCGAAAAACAACCCCCACGCGGAAGCGCTGTGGGGGGCTTGGTCGTGCTTGTGTTAGCGACCCGTTCTGCAGGCGTTCGGCAGCGATGGAGAAAACGGTAGCAGCTCGTCGATGGCAGCCGGGTCCTTGACATCGATGTTCGGCATCCTCTCGAACAAGTAGCAGAGGTAGGCGAACGGGTTCAGTTTGTTCTGCTTGGCCGTTTCCACGATGCTGTAAATCATTGCGCTGGCCCTCGCTCCTTGCGGGGTGTTGTTGAATAGCCAATTCTTGCGGCCGATGACAAATGGTTTGATCGCCCGCTCGGCCCGGTTGTTGCTGATCTCGAGGCGACCGTCCAGCATGAACGACTCAAGGTTATCCCATTGGCTAAGGCTGTATGCGACTGCCTGGCCCAAGGCGCTTTTGGGCAGTGCCTTAGGCTCCTGGTCATGAAGCCATGCCAAGAAAGCGTCCAGCACCGGTCGGCTACGCTTCAGGCGGGCTTGATAACGCTCGTCCGGGGAAGCATCCTGCAGATCGCTCTCAATGGCAAACAGGCGGTTGCAGAACTCCAGCCCTTCCTTTGCAGCTACCGGCGCGCCGCGGTTCTGGGTCGGTAGCGCCTTCAGCGCTTCATCCCATTTACGTCGTTCATGAGCCCAGCAACCCACCAACCTTACGCCGGGTATTCCGTGGTAGCCAGAGTAGCCGTCTACATGGAGATAACCCGTAAATCCAGAAAGGAAGTCCTTCGGATGGCAGCCGGCCCTTGTTTCCTGGTAGTCGTACAGCACGATGGGCGAATCGTATCTGCCAGCAAGGTAAACCCACATGTACGACTTCGACTCGGGATCTCGGCCAGGTTCATGAAGAACCTGCACCGTGGTCTCGTCGGCATGCAGGACGTCGTGCCCTTTGAGCAGGTCATGCATCCTTTCATACATTGGCTCTAGCCAGTGTTCGGAGCTGTAGACCATCCAGTTGGCCATCGTCTGCCGAGATAGCTTAACCCCTATTCGCTCCAACTGCTGCTCTAAGCGGTACAGCGGCATACCGTTCCCGTACTTCTGATCCATGATGTAGGCCACGGCCGAGGGAGAGGCCAGGCTATTCTTGATAACAGGGTCGGGCATGGGCGCCGTCACGATGGGCGTCCTCTCCTCATTCCGCTGGCAATTACGGCAAGCGTACACTTGGCGCTCATGCCTTACGAGCTTGACCTGAGCGGGGATGACTTTGAGTTCCTCCCTCGTTTCGACTCGCATCTCATGAATGGGACCCCCGCACTGAGGACACACCTGCTCTTCTTCGGAAAGCCGGTATTCCACCGTCTCTACAGGCAGGTTCGCGAGCATGGCCTCTCGGCGACCCTTCTGCTTGCGCCGCTCGTAGGTGATCTTCTCCACAGTGGGCTCGGGCAGAAGGGGATCAGCTATTACCTCGGCTTCATTGAAAAGCCGCGGCTGATCAGGGTCGGATCGCTCGCTGGAAGCTCCGAACCGGCGCTGCTGACTCAGGCGGAACTGCTCCTCATACCAATTGACCCTGGCAGTCAGTTCAGCAATCAGCTGCCTTAACTGCTCGTTCTCCTTCCGGAGCTCAGCTATTTCATTGGTTAGGGCGGCAAATGCATCATCCATGCTAGATATATTCGACGCCCTCTGCGCTGTACCTGCCGCCTCAACGCAATCCCCGCAAAAATACTTTCGCGCCTCGGGCTTCACACCACTGCCCTAGCGTTTACCGTCGGGTGGGCCTTCTGCTCCAACGACAACCCATCAAGCAGCCAACGCAGCTCGCGCCTGGTAACCGCCATTGCACCGTCACCGGGGTTGGATGGCCATCTGAACCGCCCCTTCTCAAGACGGCGATAGTACAGCCAGAATCCGTTATGATCCCACTCCAGTATCTTGATCTTATCCCGCTCGCGATTGCAGAAGACAAACAGACACGGCGAGAAAGGATCAAGATCGAAACCTTCCTTTACGAGCGCGGCTAATCCATCGATCGATTTGCGCAAGTCGGTGCTGCCGCAAGCCAGGTACACCCGCCGAGCATCCGACTCGCTCAGCATTGCCCGATCGCCCTCACTACTTCTGTGAGCGCCTCCGGATCAAAACCCGGTTTAACAACAATGGTCGCGTTGCCGACCCTAACCTCAAAGGCGCAATCTGAAACAGGCGTTTCACCCGTCTGCAGCTGCACCCACCGAGTCTGCGACGCTTGCTGCGCCTCTTCCTCCCTGAACCGCGCAACCCAGTAGTACATCCGATTGATATCGATGCCGTGCTCCCTTGACCACCTTCTGACGGAAAGCCCGCTGTCCAGACATTCTTCGACTATGGGTCTCCATCTCGCGCGAGGTAGTGTATCGGGCATAAGCAAATCCCCCCAAGAATCAGTGTTCTCAAGGGGGATTATCGCATGTTCGCTGGCTTCACTCCATGTGGGTGCTATTTGACGCTTACCAACCCACCGTAATGATCGGGGAGGACGCCATCTCCCCGCTCACTATCCCGCCTGGCGATCTCTACCCGCTTTTCCAATTGCCATTGCCCACGATACATACACGCACCCGCCTGTCCCATCGCGCGGCCTGTCCCATCCCGCGGCTTGCCTCGCCCAGAGCGCCGCCGAAGTTGATCCGGTGCCTCGACTCAAGAGCGTCGCTCGAGGCGGTGAGTGGCAGACACCGGGCACGCGTGCGTAGCAGTCGCCAGAGCTCGTCGGCGCCCAGCGGCCTCGCTCAGCAGTCGCTCGGATGCGGCGCATGTGCCCGAAAAGCCGGGGTGCGTGAGGTGTTCATTCCCGCATTGCCTGCCTGTGCATATGGTGAACCTACAGTGATCAACCGTGCCCAAGTAGGCACGGTTGACCAGAACTGCATCGCTAGCACATCCTTTGAGAAGCTACTACCACCCAAATCTCGGCAGAAATGCGGCAAGCACGATTATCGCAAGCAGGATCAGAAGCATACCCCATGACCCGAACCCGAAAAACGGGAAGCATCCCGGATCGGGATTCGCCTTGACGATATCGCCGACGGTCATATGCGTGTCCTCCTCTAGCCTTGGATTTACCACGGGAACCAGAACACTGCGATGACGATGATACCCAGGAGGATCAAAGCCAGGTTCCAGGCGAAAAAGCCCCTGAAGCCCGGTACAAACTGGGCGCTATCCACTGCGATCGCTCCTCCCATGCGAGTTTTCCGACCACGGGCCCCGCCCGCAGGTTGATATATAGTATGAAGGGCGTGCCTTAAGTGACGCAAATGGCGCAAGACAGGGACATAGGCACACGAGCGACTGAGCTCGGTGCGGAGTGCGCTCCGGAGACGACATGCTATCCGCCTACGCCGAAGCTTCGCTGCGCCGTGCCAGCAGGTATCAGTTGCACTTCTGGTGCAGGTGAGGCATAATGTTTATAAAGAATAGGTCTATTGGGCAACTGTTCAAACGGCGGTGGAGAACATGAAGTTGAACCGGGATGTCCCGATTCCTCTTTACCAGCAGATCTACGACATCTGGAAACGGAAGATCGAAACCGGCGAGCTGAAGCCGGCCGACAGGATCCCAACCGACCGCGAGCTATGCGATCTATATGGAGTGAGCCAGATAACTGTGCGTCAGGCCATCCAGATGCTTGTGAACGAAGGCTTGCTGGTCAGACGACCTCGCACAGGGACTCACGTGGCTCAGCGCAAGTTCAGCCAGCAGCTGATACAGCTCACGAGCTTCTCCGAAGACATGAAATCCCGTGGGCTACGCCCCGGCGGACGCCTCATAAGGGCAGTCGAGGAGCCGGCTGATGCTGTCGCCGCTGATAAGCTCAGGATAGACCCGGGTGAGCGAGTAGTCCGAATTGAGCGGCTGAGAACAGCCGAAGACGAGCCTATCGCCATTGAGGTGTTCAGGATGCCTTCATCGCTGTGCCCGGGGTTGGTCCGGGAGGATCTTCAAGGCAAATCGCTGTACGATGTGCTCACCCGCTCCTATGGTGTCGATCTTGCATGGGCCGAACAGTGCTTCGAATCCACCCTTGCGTCATCAGCACAGGCGTCGTTACTGGGCATCAGGCGCGGGGCGCCGGTTCTCGGCGTGGAACGCCTTACTTTCAACTCGTCACATCAGCCCGTAGAATACACGATCTCTGTGTACAGAGGCGACCGATACAAGCTCTACGTGTCGATGAAGCGTTAGGAGGACTACATGTGCCAACCCTCAGGAATGCACGGATCAGCATCTCAATCGACGAGTCCACTGGCGCCCTGACGAGCCTCAGGGATCTCAAGTTTGGCGACGAGCTGCTTCAGCACGCGGGCGCCGTCGATGGCCGCGCGCCTGTCCGCATTGTGTGCCTTGATAGCACAGGAAACAGAGTCGAGTTCGCCCCCGCGTCTGTTACATCCGTCTCATCAACTGATACGCGCCTTCAGGTTGAACATGGAACGTGCCGAGCGACCTCAGGCGGAAACCATGAGGTTAGCATAGCGTGTACCTGGAGCATAGAGGCTGCCCCTCCGGCTACGTCCGAGAGCGTGTGGCGAGTGCGTCTGGAGAACCGCACCGATGATCTTAACGTCATAGAAGTCATGTTCCCTGTGCTTCGCGGAATCGCTATAGGCGGCAGATGCGAAAACAGCGTCCTCGTGTTTCCGCATCACGCAGGCGAACGCATAAAAGACCCGGTCCGCGCGATGACAAGCAAGCGTTACATGGAGTTCTGGCGCGGAGCGACCGTGCGCGAAGCCAACGGCGTGTATGCCCGCGAGATGAACTACTGCGGCCTTGCATCCATGATGTGGATGGATCTGTACACCGAAGACGAAGGAACGGCCCGCGGCATCTACACTGGCTCGCACGACCCCACCTTCGTGCTGACAGGCATCAGAAGCGAAACCGGAGGGCCCGAGTCGCCGTGGATGGGCCTGGCATTCCGTAAGCATGTGCCTGTTCGTCCAGGATGCGCATGGGAATCGTCTCCCTACTCCGTCGCCCTCCATGACGGAGACTGGCGCTGGGGCGCCCTCCACTATCGTTCATGGATACTCCATCACATCGAGATGCCAGTCACACCCGAGCACCTTGCGTACGATTCTGCGCTCTGCCCGAGGTATGACCTTAAGAACGGCGGTGTTGTTCTGCACAAGTACAGTGAGATCCCCGAGATGTTCGACCAGGCATTGCAGGAGGGGATTGATCATCTGTTTATCTCTGCATGGAACAGGTCCGGATTCGATACCGATTACCCCGAATACGTTCCCGATATGGAACTGGGAAGCTCGTGGGAACTAGCCGAGGGTTGCAGGAGCATCAGGCAGCGCAACGGCAAGTGCAGCTTCTACATTAATGTGCGTCTGTTCGATCTGGAGTCGGACTACTACGAGCGTTTGGGCAAGCACTGGGCTTTGAAGGACTATCGCGGCGATATCTACAGAGAGTCATACGGCCCCCGCAGCTTTGCTGTGCTGTGCCCGGGCAGCAGCCAGTGGCGCAAATGGGCCGTTGACACCGCAAGCTGGATGTCGAAGGCCTTCGGCGCGCAGGGCATTTACCTCGACCAGCTTGGTTCGGCTGATCCATTCCCGTGCTACGATGAGTCTCATAGCCACACGGTCGGCGGCGGCCACCACCATGGCCTTTACAACCATGGTTACCTGAAGATGATCCGCGAAGTGCGCGATAGAATCAGCGAGATCGACCCACATTCCTTCATGATGATCGAGAACTGCGGCGACATCTACAGCCAGTATCTCTACGCGAATCTCACGTGGAACGGCGCAGCGTACGACGAGTTCTTCGACATGTACAAGTACACCTTCCCGGAGTTCATCCAGATCAACATGGTCAATCCCAGGCGCGTGGATGATCCGGACGAGCGTGGTGCATGGTTCTATCGCGACATGTCCCGGGCATTTGTCCTAGGTTCGGTGTTCTGGTCAGAGCTGGGCGATAGGTTCAAAAAAGGCGACGAGCGCCTGCTCGATTACTTCCGGACCGCCCTACGCCTTAGGCGACAGGCTGCGCCCTTCATCGCCCGTGGCGTGTATCGCTACACTGATGGCATGGATTTCATCGACGACAACAGCTCAGAGCGCTCGCCTGAACCATTCTGGCGTGACGGGGCAAAACCGGCAACCTCAGAAGTAGACTGGGCTGCATTGCCCTTCAGTGAGGTTACTCAGATCACCGCAAGCCGTTGGGAGCTACCACGCGACGGCGCCCTGATACTGATGTCCAACCCACAGCAGGTTGAGGGCAAGCATATCCGCGTCCGCGCGCTCGGATCTGAGCAATGGCGCATGGAATCAGAGATGCTTCTTCTCCAGCGCGAACTGGGCGGCGCTGGGCGCGACCGCGACATTACTGTTGATGGCGACTATGGCGCCGTGCTGAAAATCCCCAAGGCTAGGCTATCTTTCGCGGCGCTTCTGCCCAAGGTGGAACGATAGTCATGATGGATCTGCACACTCATACTGTGGCGTCTGACGGTGAGGCTACTTTCGAGGAGGCCGTCTCGCTTGCGGCGGCAGCCGGCATGAGTGCCATTGCCATAACGGACCACATGGACCCGCACCAGGCCGCGTATACGGAGTCGTCCGGTCACATGATGCAAGAAGAAGATCTGGCGAAGGTCATTCAGGCCCGCAATGAGCGTGAATGGCCCATCCAGGTGTTTGTTGGTCTTGAGCGTGGCCCGCTCCCCGTCGAGCTTAAGCAAGCGCGCCCTGATCTGGTGATCGCAAGTGCACATTACATCACCACGCGTGTAAAAACCCAGATGGGCCAAGTGTTTCATGAGCCGTATTGGCTAGCGTATATGGAAGAGGTGCTTCAGACCATATCGAGGCCGCAAGTCAGCATCCTGGGGCACATGGCGGGTTACCTGCCCATGAAGCACATGCTGACCCCAGGATCCACGTTTGAAGAGCGGCGGGAGATCGAACGAAAGATCGCTCAGCGCTTCTTCACGCGCGAGTGGTACGCGAAGGTGTTTCGCGTTGCCTGCGAGCGAGGCGCGGCTGTGGAGATTCACTGTCCATCCCGCAGCCCTTCGCCTGACATGGTGAGGATGGGATTGGCCATGGGCGTTCGGTTCAGCGTAGGAAGCGATGGCCACGCCAAGAGTTGGATTGGCAACGTGAGTTGGGGGTACGACCTGCTCAACTCCCTAGGCGCAGGCCCAGATTCAGTGTGGAGCCCAGGCCTGCATGGGCAGGCACGGTGGAGGGGTTTGTAATGCTCAGGTATTTCAAAGTGATCCACGATCTTCTCGACGCCATTGAAGCATCCGAAGGCGCAAACATGGAGCAGGCATCGGAGTTCATCGCTCAATCGATTGCCGATGGGAGGGTGCTGCACTACTTTGGAGCCGGGCATTCACACGTCCTTGGAGACGAGCTGTTCTACCGGGCGGGCGGACTCGTTCCGGTCAACGCCATCCTTGAGCCGGCGCTTATGGTCAGCAACGGTGCGTCCAAGAGCTCGCAGATGGAGCAACTGCCCGGCCTGGCCAGCATCATCTTGCGCGAGTCGCAGGTAGAAGCGGGTGATGTCATGATCATTGCATCCAATTCAGGCATCAACCAGGTCCCCGTGGAAATGGCAGCGGAAGCGCGGAAGATGGGCGTTACGGTAATAGCCCTCACATCTGTCAGCAGTTCGCTTCAGATTCCTACACGCAACACCCTCAACAAGCGCCTTCTTGACTGCGCCGATGTGGTTATCGACACACACGTGCCGTATGGCGACGCTGCCGTTACCGTACACGGGATCGACCAGCAGATAGGCCCCGTGTCGACCGCCGTTGGAGTGCCGATCGTCAACTCCATGGTAGTGAGGGTCGTGGAGAAGCTTGCCGAGCGCGGCATCGATCCACCTGTCTTCGAGAGCGCGAACATCCCTGGCGGGGCCGAACACAACACTGCACACCTTGAGCGCTACAGACCCTTGATCAAGTCACTGTAGGAGGCAACGTCATGGCGACACTCAACGCTCTGTTCGTCTCCGAGCAGGAGGCAGTTGCATCGGTCGGCTAGGCAGGCAGCCACCGCTGCGCTTGCGCGAACGGGATTGACCCAATCCGCGGTCGGCGGCGGCGAGCTGCCGGCGGCAGCCCTTTATGCCAGCGCTCCCGGCGCGTCGCCCGAGATTATCTCATCCGGTCTTTCCGGGCTACTGAACCCAGACGCAATGCTCGTTGAAGGAGACGAGTTCGCTACTCATGCCGGTGCCTTCGGAGGCGGCTACGGCGTCGTAGTGCTTGCAGGCACCGGTTCCTTCGCCTTCGGCCGGGCGAGCGACGGTTCGACCGCGTCGGCGCATTGATACGTGCACTGGGCATGGTCGGCGTAATGATGAGCGATGAAGTCATGCGAAACATGGAACAGGGCATTATCGACAACCCCGAATTGGGCCAATACAGCATCTTAGCGGTGCATCTGATGGACACAGGGCACATGCTCATGAATGAGATGTTCGGACGTGTCGGCGGACTGATGATGCTCCGCCCGGTGACCATCAGCATGGCCGTGGAGAACCCTGGCCCAAAGCGCGAGGGGAAGAACAAGTCCACCGTCTACCTTGACGAAATCCCCGGCCTGCCCGAGTTCGTCCTCGAGCGCAGCGATATCTACCCAGGCGATGTGCTGATCATCGGATCGGTTTCGGGCAAGAATGCCCTTCCTGTGGGGCTAGCTCTAGCCGCCCGCAAACAAGATGTAACGGTGATCGCTCTCACCAGCGTTGCGTACTCGGAATCGCTGGAAAGCGCGTACCCGTCCGGCAAGCGCCTTTTCGAGGCAGCCGACATTGTGCTTGACGACTGCGGCATCATAGGCGACGCAGTTCTGAACGTAGAGGGAATGGACGTGAAGGTATGCCCCACCTCCGGCATTGCAGCAGCTCTGCTCACGTGGACGCTCGAGGCAGAGATCATACAGGAAATGCTTGCTCGCGGCCTCAAGCCCCATGCGTGGCTCAGCAACCACCTACCCGGCGCCGACACATTCAACAAGAACGCCAAAGCCGACACCGAGCGCCTGGGTTACTAGGGCTCCCGCGCCCCGCCTCCCGCGCGGGCGCAGTCAGGCAGGTACAGCGCGCGTTTTACTTGGAGAGAAGACATGCTATGGCATTTGCTAGGAACGTTCTTGCTGATTCGTTCTGCAACGCGTGCCAAGACAGCACATCCGAGGCCACATAGATGCTGCGTCCATTCAGCACTACGGCCGGTCCAACTACAGACGGATGGGTAATCAGGCCCTCTGAGTCCGACCACACGCCTAGAACCTGCGCTCCCGCCCTCGCCCTCACTATCACGCCCTGACGGTCTTCAGGCTCCAGCACCAGGGGGTTGGGCACATCTGCCCAAATCGCCTCTCCCGCACTAATCTGTGCAATCGCGTCATGCAGCGGAGTAACACCCAGCCATCCCGCGAACTCCACACCGAACACATCTGCGAGCCCAAAACCGAAGGCCCCACTGAGCTGCTCGTCGGGAGTCTTCAGCGACGACTGGCTCGTAGCGAGTACCCGCCCGCCGGAATGCACGAACTCCCTGACCGCCTGCTGTGTGCGGTAGTCGATCCGACGCAGGTTGGGAATGAGCAGCACCGTGGGCCTTGAGGCAGCCGCGTACGGCAGTTCCCGTGCATTGGCAGGGCCTACCTCCACGCATTCATAGCCCATGCTGCCGATCACGCCGAAGATCTCATCAATATCGTGGCCATCGGTCCAGCGCATTTCGTTGAACCACTGTTCTGATTCGGGGTTGTCCAATACGGCGATGAGCGCCTTGTCTTGCTTCTGCTGCCCCCCCGCCCACGGCATTTCGAAGTCGACGAGGTAGGGTAGGTGATCCGATGCCATGGTGCTGGGAACACGTGCCGCCCCCACTTCGGGACGGACTATGAGGTCGTGGGATGCAAATACATAGTCGATCCTTCTGTTGGGGCTCACGGCGTCTATTGTGTTTCCGCCCTTCGCGTAATCGCGGGTGAAAACGCTCTCCCTGGCTATTTCGGCACTGTCGACCAGCACCCGGTAGACCTGCCACGTATCATTGAACTGCTTCATGATTGCGGCAGTCTCAGTTGAGAGCAGCGGAACCGCATTGAAGTCGCCTGCGATGATTGTAGGGCCGCGAAGCTTCGACGCAAGCTGCGCCAGCTGAACTGCCTGGGCAGTTCTCGAGTCAGCGTCACGCACGTCAAGGTGCGTAGAGAAGAAGTTGAGGATCGCGCCATCTATGTCTATCTGACACTCAAGGGCCGCACGGAGTTCGTTCCCCATGGGATTGGGCAGTATGTGATTCTCTGACGATACAATCGGGTAACGGCTGACTACCGCGTTGCCGAAGTAACCGCCGCTCGTTCTGAAGATCTTGCCCTCTGCATAGTAGAAGCCAAGCTTCTCGGCGATGTACTTCGCCTGGTTGATCCCGCGCGAACGCGTGGTCTCATAGTCCACTTCGTTCAGACCTATTACGTCAGCGCCCTCATCTTTGATAAGTTGCACGATGCGGTCAAGATTGTACTCGAAGTCCATGCCCACCCCAATGTGGATATTGTAAGTCATGGCCGTTATGCGTTTGGGGGCATATCCAGTCAGCTGCGCCCGCTGAGGCGCGGCCGGCGCAGCGGGCATTGCCTCCGCTGCCTCCGCTGCCCCCGCTTCACCGCCCTCGCCTTCGGGTTCGATGAGCTCTCCCACAGTCACGCCCATCACGTCGGCCATTATCGTGGCAATCTGGGTATTGTCAAGCAATTCCAGAGCGAGTCTCTCCTGCCCCGGGCCTTCCGCGAACAGGGGCGCCTCGCGAGAAGAGTGTCCGTCAGAGCCAAATGTGATCTGGCCGTCCGGCGATATCTCAACCATTCCGGTTTCGTGGTCGGCGGTGACTATCACGAGCGTGTCGCCGTTTTGCCGGGCGAACTCCAGCCCCACTCCAACCGCTTCGTCAAGCGCCGCAACTTCAGCCGGCATCCTTCTGGCGTTGTTGTCATGACTGGACACGTCGATCAGGTCGTTTTCAACCATAAGGAAAAAGCCACGATCTCCCGCGTTTGCAGATAGCAGCTCAATCGCCTTCGCCGTCATCTGGGCCAGGCTGGGCTGGCTCGCAGGATCACGATCCATCTCGAATTCAAGGTCGATGGGAGAGAACAACCCCAATAGGGGGAGGGCGTTGGCCGACTTCATCTCATCAATGGTTCGCACTACCGCATAGCCCGCCTGTGCTGCCAGTTCAATGCCGGGTTTCTTCCGTTCAAACAGGGTAGGCGCAAAGTGCGAATCTCCTCCGCCCATCATCAGGCTGGGCCTGGTCTTCACGAGTTCTCTGGCAATGTCGCGGCTCGAACCGCGGTCCATTACGTGAACGGCGAAACCTGCGGGGGTACCCCCGGTTATGGCGGAGTTGGTTACCAGCCCCGTAAGGCCGCCATTATCGCGCACAGCTTCCACAATCGTGGTGACAGGACGCAGCTCCGAGTCGACGCCCAGTGAGCGGTTTATTGTCTTGTGGCCGGTAGACAATGCTGTGGCGGCGGCCGCTGAATCGGTGACGCTTTGGTTGTGCGAGAGAGTCGATACCTTCGACCGCACCGGCATTGTATCCATGGCGAAGGTCCGCCCCAAGGCGGCAGCTGCCAGCCGTCCGGCCTGCACATGACACAGGCCCATGCCGTCTCCGATGAACAGGATCACGTTCGTTCGCCGATCCGGCTGCGATTCCGACGTCAATGCCCAGCCCCAGCTTTGGAAGCCTTCCTGAGCTGTGCATGGTACTATAAAGCCGAGTAGCAGAACCGCGGCCAGCGCCACAAGAGCAAGTCGCGACCGCCGGGAAAGCGCATTGCGAAAGACCATTGCAGGGGCCCCCTCTTAGCTCTTCATACCCGTAAGAGTAATGCCCTGAACGAAGTATTTCTGGGTGAACAGAAACACAACGAGAACCGGCAGAATCGCCATAAGCGATGCTGCTGAGATCAGGTTTTGGTAGCTGTAGTGCTGGCCTGAGAAATACGGTATCGCGAGAGGCAGAGTCCTGAGCCGGTCCGAGTTGACCACAATCAGCGGCCAGATGTAGGCGCCCCAGTGTCCTGTGAAGCTGAAAAGAGTCTGGGTCGCCAGTGCAGGCTTGCATAGAGGCATCACGATCTGGGTGAATATCCTGAGCTCGCTTGCGCCGTCTATTCTGGCTGCGTCAAGAAGTTCGTCCGGTATGGTCATCACGAACTGGCGCATCATGAATATGCCCGATGCGCTTGAAAGGCCCACGATGATCAGGCCAAGCCTGGTATTGACCAGTCCCATCTTCGACACCATCACAAACAGCGGAACTATGGTCGCAGGGAACGGCACCATCATCGTGGATAGGATTATCCAGAAGATCGTGTTCCTGCCAGTGAAACGATACTTCGCGAAGCCATAGCCCGCCATCGCAGCTGTCGCCACGCTCACAACGGTGGGCACTATCGCGGTGTAGATGCTGTTCATATAGTAGCGGCCGAAGGGGATCATCTGGAACACCTGTCTGAAGTTATTCAACGTCGGGCTCTTGGGCCAGAATGTAGGAGGGAAGAGCACGATCTCCTCCAGAGTCTTGAACGACGACAGCACCAACCATACAAAGGGCATGGCCATTAGTATCGCGCCCGGTATGATCAGCATGTAGACGACTAGCTTACGCAATACCCGCTGCCAAGCGGGGCCACGAGCTCCAACTGCGCTGCTCAATCGTACGAGACCTCCCTTCCCATGACCTTCCACTGCACCAGGGTGAACACCAGGATTATCGCGAACAGCACAAACGACATCGCAGACGCCTCGCCGAACTGGTAATCACTGAAGGCTCTCCTGTAGATATGCATTACGAGCACGTTAGTGGCGTCCAGCGGACCACCGCCAGTCAGTACGTTGACCAGTCCGAACACCTGGAATGAACTGATCAGGCTTGTGATGAACACGTACAGCGTTGTCGGCCTCAAAAGCGGCAGGGTAATGTGTCGGAACAAATCCAGCTTGTTCGCCCCGTCTATCATCGCGGCTTCGTAATACGATTCGGGAATGCCCTGCAAGGCTGCGAGGAATATGACCATCTTGTACCCTAGGCCTGCCCATATCGCCACGATGATGACTGAGAACATGGCTATTTTGGGATCCCCCAGCCAGTTTCGTGGGGCCACGCCGAATGTGCTGAGCGCCGCGTTAAGCAGTCCCATCTGTGGATGGTAGATCCACTGCCATATGACTGCCGCGATTGAAAGTGGGGTCACCACAGGCAGATAATAAAGAAGACGGAATATGGTGCGCCCCCGGATTTCTGCGTTGAGCAACAACGCTACAATCAGCGCAAGCCCAATCTGAACCGGCACCACGCCGACAGTGTAGATCAGCGTGTTTTTCAAAGCCTCCCAGAACACCGGGTTAGTCAGCACTGATGCGTAGTTCTCCAAGCCGATGAAGGTCTGGCGCGTTCGCAGAATATTCCACCTATGCAGGCTCATCCACAGCCCCATGAACATCGGCACGATCGTCACCATGAGGTAAAATGCCGTTCCCGGTAGGATGAACCCATAGGGGGCCACTTTCCGCTGAAACCTGTAAAGCCCATTACTGAGCTGCTTTTCGCGGCTCACAGCCATGATCCCCCCTTTGCCGATCCGCACGAACAGGCAGCGAGAGCTGGCCGCGCGGGCCCGCTCCCGCCGCTGAACTTGCCCTGTATGCCGCCCGGGCCACTATGGCCTTGCAAGCTCCTTCTGTTCGTTCTCAGCCTTAATGCCTTCAGCCGTCAGCCATTTCAGCGCGGCTTCTGGGCTCTCGCCCTTCAGGATAACCAACTCATAGGCCTTTCTGACCAGCGAATCATCAAGCGCCCTTGCAGTCCAGGGAGCCACGAGCGCCTTCTTCATCGAATCCATGCAAGGTGCGAGAAGAGGGTCAGTCTTGTACTCCGGAAGATCCAGCAAGGCACGCCTCGTGGGCAAATCGCCGGTCTTGAGGATCCACTCCTTCTGAGCGGTCTCGGAAGTCAGGTACGCAACCCACTTGGTTGCGGCCTCAGTCTGTGCCTTCTTGCCGACTACGTAAGCCCACGAAGTCAGAAGCGTGCTCTGGGAGCCGCCTGCCCTGGGGGCCGGTACTTCAGCAGTCCGAAACTCGAGGTTGGGCGCTGTCGCCCTAAATGAACCGATCATGGCAGGACCTGCGTATACCATGGCTAGCTTCTCCTGACGGAAAGCATTCCAGCGAGAACCCATTGCTCGGTCCTCAACCTTGCTGTCGGTTACCATCGAGGTAGCGAACTTCAGCGCCTCAATACCCTGAGGCGATACGAAAGACGGAAGGCCGGCCTTGGCATCCCACATGGAGGCGCCGTTTTGCATCATGAGCGACAGGATGACAGGACCATAGCCGCCCGTTGCGAGACCCATCTGCGTGGTGACACCACTTGCGTCGCGCTTCGTAAGCTTCTTGGCATAAGCGATCAGCTCATCCCATGTAGTCGGAGGCTTGTCGGGGTTAATCCCTGCCTCCTTGAAGAGCTTAGGGTTGTAGAACAGAACCACGGTAGCGTTGTCGATCGGGAACCCGTAGTACTTCCCATCAACCTTCATGCGGGAAATGGCCGGAGCAATGAACTCCTTCTCGATGTTGCGGACTGCGGAATTGTTCACATCCATCGGCTGGATGACTCCACTGCGCACATAGGTAAGGATCTGGCCCGCAGGGATCTGGAACGTATCCGGGCCTGAACCTGCCGCCAGAGCCGGCAGAAGTTTGGAGAAGTAGTCGGCCTCAGGGATTGATTCCAGCCTGATCTCGATGTCGGGGTTCTCCTGCATGAACTTGGCCGCAAAAGCCTCTACCATTTCCGCACGGGCGGGAGTGTGATGCTGCCAGTGCGTAACAACCGTCTTCTTGGCGGCAAAACCAATTCCACCGGCGAATGACATGATGAGGAGCGCCGCTGCAACGATGCAGGACAGCCTAGTGGCCTTGAACCTCATTTGGGTGACCTCCTTTGTGTTCTTGCTCTTACGAAGCGCCGTCACTTCGACACCCCCGCCCCGACAGGCGCGGGCGGGGCTATCTCCATTCGCCCCTGCTCAACCATGACCAGCCTGTAACCGACTTCTGAGTCGTCGCTTCCGGCTTGCACAGTGCGAGTAGTGACGATCCTGGCCGTAGGGAGAAGTTCCAACTGATCCGAATGACGATGGCCGGCAAAAACGTACCTTGCTCCGCCGCGCGACAGTGCTTGCGCAAGCGCCTGCCTGCCCTCGTCAACGAAAACCCATCGGTCATCGAAGGGATTGTGATGCACAAACGCCGCAATTCGCTGCCCGCGTGCAAATGCTTCGGCTACATCGGCCTCAATCCAACGTATCTGCTCTGCCCCGACGAAGCCATTGTCAGATGGATGCGCGGGATGGTCGTAGGTATTGCCGACCACGAAATGCCACATTCCCAGATCGAACGAGTAGTAAAGCGGGCCGAATCTGGATTGCCACATCTCAAACCCGCTCACCGCGCCAACTACCTGGCCATCGTGGTTGCCCATCACTCCGAATACCGGGAACTCGGCATGGCCTGCGAAGATGTCCTGGATCATCTGATAGTCTCTGGCGTACGTATCGGCCGTACTCTCCACAAGATCTCCCAGAAGGACCGCAAAATCGGGCTGCATCTCGTTCAGCTCCGCAATGGCCTGCATCAGCCTGGCGTTGGGCACGTCGCCGCCTGCAGCTCCCTTCGGGTTGTTCAGGTGGATGTCTGACAGTATGGCAAAGGTAAAGTCATTCCCGGCGTTTCTGACTGACACCGTGTGCGGACCCGACAACACCAGCGGTGTGCTGCTTGCGGGCCGGACAGCGACAATCAGATCGTAAAGGCCGGTTGCAGCCGTATCAGGCACGGCAACCGTCAGATGCCACAGTCCGTTCGAGCACACACGCACATCCCTACACTCGGCCACAACTTCCGATTCCCGAGATACAAGGCTTATGCCCACCGCAGATGGCTCAGCTGCCACGACCGGCCATGCCTCAGGCAGAGCCAACTCCACCGTGAACTCAGCGCCCTGTTCCACAAGCGCAGGTTTCATGAGCGAAGGAGAAACGATGGCGCGGCCCAAGTTCACTCCTTTGGCCGCATCGGAGCCCTCAAAAGCCGTACGCTCGACTTCTTTGGCCAAATGCGCCCCAGAGGCCTTCCGGAAATCTACGGCATAGACGTTCATACCGTTTCCCAAATCCGCCTCGAACACGACTCGCCGTCCGTCGCGCGACCACGCAGGGTACATCTCGTCGCCGGCGAGGTCCGTAAGACGGGTTGTATCGCCCGATTCGACATCGACAGCCCATACGTCCCAGCTCCCCGAGTCACTAGACATGAAGGCTATGCGTCGGCCGTCAGGCGCCCAGCGGGGAGCGGCACAGTCTCCCCGGATGGACCGGGTAAGGCAGCGCCTGTTAATCAGCTCGGCGCCATCAACATCTGCTACCCAGATATCGAAAGCGTTGCCCAATTCGTCTGACTGGTATGCGATCATGTCGGCCTTCGGCGCCCAATCCGGCCAGGCTTCATCGGCTTTCCCTGAAGTCAGAAAGACTGGAGCGGAGGATCCGTCGGGCGCAGCCATAACAAGATCCCACGAACCCATCTCGTCGCTTTGGAACACTATCCTGTCGCTTCCCCGCGTCCATGCAGGATTGGTGCTGCTCCACGAACCGGACGTGATCGCGCGCGGTTTCGCCGAGGCCGAACCCTCAGCGCCATCGATGTCAATCACGTAAATGTTCCAGAAACCGCCTGTGTCCGGATTGGCGTTGGCTGCCCAAACGATGCGGGAAGCGTCCGGGGCGAAACGCGGCCTCGCCTTCAGCCCCTTGTCGAATGTTAGCTGCTGATACTGAGTTTCGCTTGTGAAGCTCACCGCGAACAGATTGGCTTCAGAATTCTCCTGCGATGTGCGCGCGCTACGCTCTTTGCCGATGATCATGACAAGGCCGCTTCCGTCCGGCCGATAATCGGGGTACAGCCCGGGCGCTACGGGGCGGGAAGTGCCTGAGATGACCGAAGTAAGCTGGTATATCCCCTTGTCGGCAAGGTGCTCAGGCTTGCCCTGTTTGAGGCTCATCGGCTGCCGTGCCAGTTCCTCAGCTGTGAACACCCTAGCGCGGGTTTCGTCAGCATTCAGATACTGCTGCAGCGTGGGGCGTATATAGTAGGAATCATCATAAGGAGGGGTATCATCACCCTGGACCAGCACGCCTGTGATGATGACATAAGAGCCGTCTCTGAGGTGGGAGATGTCGAAGCCTGAGTAATCATAGAACTTCACTTGCATGGCGCCGACACCGTCTTCAATGTTGCCGTCGCGGCTTCCGTCAACCCAGAAACCCCTAGAGATGCCATCGTTGTCATATCGCGTAAGTCTTCCCTCAATGGTCACGAGGGTGCTTTCGAGAACTTCAGCTTCTTCAAAGGTAGGATCGGTAGGCAGCGGCGCTCCGACCAGCGCGTCAATGCGCTCGCGGCCCGGGGTTATGACCCGGATATCCTCTGTGGCCCGCGGCGAGATCACCGTAGACCCATAGTCGGTGGAGTAACCGCGAACAGATACTCTGCCAGTGACTTCAACCAGGTCACCTGCGGTCACACTTGGCTGGGTGGAGCCTTGCAGGTACACCAGCGCCCCGCATCTTGGTTGTCCCTCAGCTTCAGTGCTTATGACGGCAAAGTAGTTAGCCGAGTTGTGCCACATACCAGTGCTCTGAAGCGCGATCCCCCGAACAGTGACTGTTGCGTCGACAAGCTCAGGTATTCCATTTGCATCGACGCGCTTTAGCTCTCTTAGCGCCACAGTAGCGCCCGTAGCCCATGCCGCATAATGCCCCATGCCCGCGAGCAGCGCGAGTAGGGTGAACGTCGTCATAATCATCTGGGCCCGCTGCCTCATGATCCGACCTCCGGTTGCCTAATGCGCTAGCTTGATCCTACTTCTCGTTGTCGAGCACCAAGTACCAAATATCGTAGCCGCCCACGCCGTCGTCGCGCTTGCTTGCGCTCAGGAAGAGGAACTTGTCAGTGATGCTGAACTCGCGCTCGTCTGCTTCACTGTTTATGGGGGCGCCGAGGTTCCCTGGTTCGGTCTGCTCGTTCTCAGCCACATACAGGTCGGACTTTCCAACGGTGACCGCACGGGCGCCGTCAATGTAGATTCGGCCGTCGGCATCCGCGAATACGCTCCACTCATTGCCTTCGGTGTTGATCGGCGCTCCGATGTTGACAGGGATGCTCCACTCAGCCGACTTGTCGTTACGGACCGACTTCCAGATGTCTCGGTTGCCAAGGGTCTTGCCCTCACCGTAGTTTGCCTTGGTAGTCACATAGGCCACAGTCTCATCTTCGTTGACCCAGATGGCCCACTCCTGAGTGTCAGTGGATAGCTCTTCGATGAGTACAGGCTCTCCCCATGCCTTAGCCGCCTCATCCCACTCACTGCGATAGAAGTCATAGTCGCTAATCGGGTCGTAGCGGGCAAAATAGAGGACCTTTCCTCCGCCGGTCAGGCAGGGCCAGATCTCATTGGCGCCGGTGTTGATGGGACCGGGAACCGGCTTAGGCTCCGACCATGCGCGGGCAGCATTGTCCCACACTGAGCAGTATATGTCATAGTCGCGAACGTAGTAGAGAGTGTCGCCATACACAAAGGGCATCCGATCCACGCCGGGGGTGTTGTGCTCCCACAGCCTGGGCGCAGGGTATTCTCCGGCCATTGCAGGAACTCCCGCCAGCATCGCCAATGATGCCATCACAAGCACCGAAAGGAGCCTTAGGTACGTCTTCATCATGGTTACCTCCCTTAATCCTTGAGATGAAATGCAATCCGCCTCTTCCACTTTCCCGTCACTTTGTTCATAATAAATATATCAGTTGGGCTATTGCCAGTCAATAACGGGAGACAGGCCGATGCAAGCTAGTGTATTGTGGTTATGCTGGGACAACTCGGCCTAGGATGCACACGATGCCCAGAGGAGGTAAACGCATTGAAGCGACAAATAGCGGGTGTCATTGTCTTCGGACTAGTCGGATTGCTTATTGGACTCGCCCCGTTCGGGACAACGGTGGCAGCCGGAACGAGGGGGAACGAACCTGCAATGGCGAAGTACGTGATATACATCAACTGGGACGCTTTCCGCCGAGACTACTACGATTGGGCAAACCAGCCCGGCAAGCCCGGCACTCCCAACCTCAACTACCTCATGAGTAGAGGCGTGTATTATCCAAACACTCGTAACGGATTCCCAAGCATCACAAACCCCATGCAGACCAGTATTGTGACGGGATCATGGCCCTGTACGCATGGGAATGTGTACCGCTACTATGACAAGGTCGCGAACGTGGGCGCTGCGTCAGGCCGCACAAACAACGCGGAGACTATCGCCGAGGTCGCTGCTGCCTCAGGCCTCTCCGCTGCCTCAGTTCAGCAGTTCATGCTGCAAGACAGAGGCACTTCAGCCTCTGATCCGCGGCATCTTTACATCCAGCCGGGAGGCAGATTCGAGCTTCGCGTATCGGAGACCATGAAGATGCTTAGGGGCGAGCCCGTAAGGAACACCGAAGGCAAGATGGTGTCCATGACCGAGATCCCACGTTTCCTGGCTGTGTATGGTGATGATCTGGACGCTGCCGGTCACAACGGCACAGGCTATGGGACAATCCCCTCACTCAACGTTGAGGCATGGACTGCTAAGATGATTGCCGAGCTAGTCCGCATGGACAAGGCGCTCGGAGTACTCATTGACGGCCTGCGCGAACTGGGCATATTCGAAGAAACCGCCATTGTTCTCACCGCCGACCACGGCATGACTCCATACTGGGGCAAATCAAGCCTGATGCAGCTGGTATCGATATTCACCCGCGCCAATCTCAAGGTAAAGATAGTTGAGAACGGAGTTCGGGCGCCCCAGGAAACCGATGTGGTGATCGTGACATCTGGCCAGGCCGTACAGATCTACTTCCGTAATGCACTCACACCTGATATCCTCGCAGCATTGGTTTCGGAAATCGCTTCCCAGCCGTACGTGGGCGGCGTGATGGATAGGGCAGCCCTCGACACGGCGGGCGCCAGTGCGTTGTCAGGCGATATGGCCGTATGGCCTGAGCCGCCCAACCACTTCAGCACAAAAGACATCAACTATGGTATCGCTGCGAACCACGACACTCGACACCCATCGTCTCATGACGTGTTCTTCCTTGTGAGCGGAGCAGGAGTACGCCAGGGCCTGGTGATCGACACACCCATCGAGATCATCGACGCTGCGCCCACCATGTCGGCGTTGCTCGGAATCAGGCCGCCGGCCAATGCTACAGGCAGGGTGCTCACTGAGGCGCTTCAGGCCGTGGCCGACCAACCCCGCAGATGATCCAATAAGCCCCTGGAGACTCGTTCTCGTTCTCCAGGGGCTCATGGTCGGCGCTATGCTCGGCGCTATGCGGCGCACGATGATGCCTGATGCGCAGAACCGGTGCTAGAACAGGCCGACGATCTTGCCGTCTTCGTCGATGTCGACACCTTCGGCCGCTGGGACTTTGGGCAGGCCGGGCATTGTCATCACATCGCCGGTGAGGGCAACCAGGAAGCCTGCGCCCGCCGACGCCCTTATCTCCCTGACTGTGAGCTCCCATCCGGTAGGCGCTCCCTTGAGATCCGGGTTGTCGGTCAGCGAATGCTGGGTCTTGGCCACGCATATCGGCATCTTGTCCAGGCCCAGCTTGGTCATACGAGCGATCTCCCGGTCGGCTGAGGGTGTGTAGACCACTCCATCGGCGCCGTAGATCTCTCGGGCGAGGATACCGATCTTGGTCTTGATGGGCATCTCGGGATCGTAGATCGGATGGAAGTTGTTCTGGTCCTGGAAAAGCGCCTTGAGAACTTCCTGGGCCAGCTCTATTCCACCCTCGCCGCCGCGTGCAACCACTTCCGATATCGCGCTGCGCACACCCATGGCGTCGCAGTGCTTCTTCACAAGGTCTATCTCGGCGGGCTCGTCGGTGGGGAACTTGTTGATCGCCACCACAATCGGCAGCCCGAACTTCTTGAGGTTCTCGATGTGCTTGTCGAGGTTGGCACAGCCTTTTTCCAGGGCCTCCAAGTTGGTTTCGGCGACCTTGGCCTTGGGCACGCCGCCGTGCATGTTCAGAGCGCGCACTGACGCCACAAGGACCGCGACATCCGGGGTGAGCCCCGTAAACCTGTGCACTATGTCGAAGAACTTCTCGGCGCCCAGGTCGGCGGCGAATCCGCCTTCAGTAACCACGTAGTCGGCCAACTTCAGCGCCATGCGAGTAGCGATTATCGAGTTGTTGCCGTGAGCAATATTCGCAAATGGCCCGCCGTGCACGAAAGCGGGCTGCCCTTCGACGGTCTGGACCAAGTTGGGCTTAATTGCGTCCTTGAGCAGGACGGCCATGGCGCCGACAGCCTTGAGATCTTCGGCCGTAACCGGCTTGCCTTCGCGGTCATAGGCGACAATGAGACGGCCCAGTCGCGCCTTGAGGTCAGTCATGCTAGACGCCAGGCACAGGACGGCCATGATCTCCGACGCCACCGAGATGTCGAACCCGGACTCTCTCGGAGTGCCGTTGGAAGACCCGCCCAGGCCGCACACGATGCTGCGGAGCTGGCGCTCATTCATGTCCATAACTCGGCGCCATACAACACGGTGGATGTTGATCCCGAGTTCATTGCCCTGGTGGATGTGGTTGTCGACCATGGCGGCGAGTAGGTTGTGCGCCGTGCTCACAGCATGGATGTCGCCTGTAAAGTGAAGGTTGATGTCCTCCATCGGCAGGACCTGGGAGTAGCCGCCTCCGGCCGCGCCGCCTTTTACTCCGAAGGTGGGCCCGAGTGAAGGTTCCCGCAGGCAGACCATGGCCTTTTTGCCCAGCTTGCCCAGGGCCTGGGTCACTCCCACAGCCGTGCAGGTCTTGCCCTCTCCAGCAGGCGTCGCGGTAATTGCTGTTGTGTAGATAAGCTTGCCGTTAGGCCGGTTGCTCAGTCTGTCAATGGTCTTGAGCGATACCTTCGCCTTGTACTTGCCGTAGTACTCCAGATCGTCCTCGGAAAGCCCCACGTCTCGTGCGACGTCCAGGATAGGGCGCAACTTGGTGGACTGGGCAATCTCGATGTCGCTCAACACGGAATGCTACACCTCCAGTCAAGATTGGGAACGCAACCAGATGTCAATACCCCTGGCGGCTCGCTTTCCCGCACCCATCGCAGAGATTACGGTGGCGGCCCCGGTCACTATGTCGCCGCCCGCCCACACGCCAGGAATGCTCGTCGCTCCATATTCGTCACGGACTTCAATGTTCCCTTTGCGGTTCAGCGCGAGACCTTGAGTGGCCCGTGCCAGTAGCGGGTTAGGCCCCTGCCCTACTGCGACTATGACGGTGTCGACATCCATGGTGAACTCAGAACCAGGCACAGGCACCGGACGCCGTCGCCCGCTGGCGTCGGGCTCGCCCAGTTCCATCTTGATGCACTCCATCGCGCCGACCCCGCCCTTGCCGTCGGAGACGATCCGCACAGGGTTGGTGAGCAGGAACATCTGTACGCCTTCCTCTTCAGCGTTTTCGATCTCCTCAAGGCGCGCCGGCATCTCCGTGCGTGAACGCCTGTACACGATCTTGACGTCGTCGGCGCCCAAGCGGAGCGAGGTACGCGCCGCGTCCATAGCGACGTTGCCTGCTCCGACCACGGTAACGCGCTTGCCGATCTTGACCGGCGTATCGTACTCGGGAAATCTGTATGCCTTCATGAGGTTCACCCGAGTCAGGAACTCGTTGGCTGAGTAGACGCCGTTAAGGTTCTCGCCGGGGATCTCAAGGAAATAGGGGAGCCCAGCGCCTGTGCCAATGAATGCTGCCTGGTACTCGCCCTTGGCTAGCATCTCGTTCAAGTCGAGAGTCGTACCGACTAGAACGTTGGTGAATATGCGGACGCCGAGGCTGCGAACGTAATCGACTTCCTGGTTCACAATGGTCTTGGGCAACCTGAACTCAGGTATTCCGTACCGCAGCACTCCGCCGGTTTCGTGGAGAGATTCGAATATGTCAACCCCATAGCCCATGAGCGCCAGTTCGGCGGCGCATGTGAGCCCGGCGGGGCCGGAACCGATCACAGCTATCCGGGCGGACGGCCTCTCAATACCATCGGCCGCCGTACAGAGCGAAAGCGCAGGCCCATCCGTGTTGGTCTTCTCACAGCCGGATTCGGGACTATTCTCCCGGGTCCAGTCGGCCGCGAACCGCTCGAGTGAGCCCACGGCCACCGGCTTGAACTTCTTGCCGAGGGTGCATAGGCTTTCACACTGGCTTTCCTGGGGGCACACTCGGCCGCAGATCGCAGGGAGGCTGTTCTTCTCCTTGATCTTGGCGTCGGCCTCTCGGAACTTGCCCTGGGCCATGAGCGCAATGAACTCGGGTATTTCCACCTCGACCGGGCATCCCTTAGTGCACGGCTTGGTCTTGCACTGGATGCACCTCTTCGCTTCGCGCACGGCCAGCTCAGAGTCGAGCCCCAGTGCCACTTCTCGGAAGTTAGACCGTCTGTCCTCAGGCGACTGCTTGGGCATTTCCACTCTGTCGACTATTTCTCGTGGCACTTGCATCCACCTCTCTTCTGCTCGGCCAGCTCGCGTGCGAGATTCTCCTCGTCACGGAAGAACGCCTGCCTTGACGCCAGCTCATCGAAGTCCACCTTGTGCCCGTCAAAGTCGGGGCCGTCAACACAGGAGAACTTGGTCTCGCCGCCCACAGTGACTCTGCAGCACCCACACATGCCGGTGCCG
>Ga0209719_1001868_pt1 | contig 24085 bp, 17 predicted proteins | sample AD_JPNAS2_MetaG_FD_184421 | JGI IMG/M metagenome (GOLD analysis project Ga0209719, IMG submission 184421) | Active sludge microbial communities of municipal wastewater-treating anaerobic digesters from Japan - AD_JPNAS2_MetaG (SPAdes) (version 2) | ecosystem: Engineered > Bioreactor > Anaerobic...
CTGACCATTCATGCCGGGGAATTCACGGCCATCGTCGGGCCGTCGGGCTCGGGCAAGACAACCCTGCTCAACATCATCTCCGGCCTGGACAAACCCACGTCGGGCAAGGTCTGGCTGGACGGCCGGCCCGTCTCGGACATGAGCGGGGCGGAGCTGTCCGATTTCCGTCGCGACCACATCGGATTCATCTTCCAGGTCTACAACCTCATCCCCGTCCTCAAGGTCGAGGAGAACATCGAGTACATCATGCTTCTTCAAGGCGTGCCCAAGGAAGAACGCCACCGGCGCGTCCATGACATCCTGCGCGACGTGGACCTCGAGGACTATGCCCATCGCTATCCCAACCGGCTGTCGGGCGGCCAGCAGCAGCGCGTGGCCATCGCCCGGGCCATGGTCTCTCATCCCTTGATGATCCTGGCCGACGAGCCCACGGCCAACCTGGACTCGAAGACCGGCGCGGATCTTCTGGACATGATGCGCCATCTCAACGCGGAGCATGGGATGACCTTCATCTTTTCGACTCACGACCGGATGATCGTCGATAAAGCCAAGCGGGTGATCATCATTCGCGACGGGCTCGTCGCGGACGATGAAACCCGGAATTGAGGGCGCGATGAGGAGACCGCGGGCTTCGATCGGAGCCGGAGCGCTGGCCGCCGTCCTGGCCATGGCCGCCTTTCCCCCGGCGGCGGAAGGAGGGCTCAATCTCGGCGGCTACCTGAAAAATTATTCGGTCGTCTTCCGTCTGCCCGAATCGAAGACGGCCGCTTCGGACCTGCCGCTCCCGGGGATCTCCCAATTCCGCCTCCGGCTGTTCCTCGCCGGGGACCTGTCGCCGGATGTCTCGTTCCAAGCGGCTTACGACCTTTCGCCCCGAATTCAGGATACGCTTTTTTTTCAGGCCTCGCCGTTTATTCCGTCGCCGGAAGCGGGCGATTACCGGGCGGTCGATTTCCGCTCGCGCCTCGTCCCGGCTCCGGGAGAGCCGGCCGGAAGCTTCGGCCTCTATCACAACCTCGACCGCCTGTCGCTGAGGGTCAAGATGACGTTCGGGGATCTCATCCTCGGCCGCCAGCCGGTGGCCTGGGGAAGCGGCCGGATCACGAATCCGACCGATCTGATCGCTCCGTTCTCCTTCCAGGAATTGGATAAGGAGGAGCGTTTCGGCGTGGACGCCGTCCGCCTGAGGATTCCCCTGGGCGCCTTGAGCGAGCTCGACGCCGGAGCCGTTTTCGGCCGGGACTTGGAGTTCAAGCGGAGCGCCTTTTTCCTTCGGAGCAAGGTCAATGTTCTGGAGACCGACGCGGCCCTCCTCCTTCTCGGATTTCGAGAAGACCTGCTCCTGGGCCTCGACCTGGCCCGCTCCTTGGGCGGGGCCGGCGTTTGGCTCGAGGCGGCTTGCGTCTTTCCGGACGCCTTGAACGGAACAGAGCCCAAGGCTTCACGCTATGCCCGCCTTACGGCCGGAATCGACCGCAGCCTGGGCGACCGCGCTTATGCCTTCTTCGAGTATCATTACAATTCGGCCGGGTCTTCGGAGCCCGGGGATTACACCGCCCTCTTTTCCCGGCCGGCTTATGAGAGGGGAGCCGCGTATCTGATGGGCCGTCATTACCTTGCCGCGGGCTTGACCTGGCAAGCGACGCCGCTGATCCCCGTTTCCGGGCTCCTCCTCTGGAATGCGACCGACGGCTCGCTGGCGCTTTCGCCCCAGGCGGAATACAATATCGCGGAAAATATTTATCTCGGAGCCGGAGCATTCGTGGGAGTCGGCCGTCCGCCATTAAGGTCCCCGTTCGAAGCAAGCGGGACCGGGCCGGTCCTTGATTCGGAATTCGGAAGCTACCCGGATTTCGTTTTCCTTTCCTTCCGGGCTTATTTTTGAGGGAGGCTTGCAGATGAAAACCAGGGCACGGACGAAAACCGGAACGACGGCGGCGAAGAAGGCCCGCAATCCCTATCCGCCGGGCGGCCGCGAGGACGCCATCCGCCAGTTCATCCTCGAACACAGCGAGCATCTTTTCGTCACTCACGGCTACGGCAAGACCTCCATGGACATGGTCGCCCGGGAGTGCGGATTGTCCAAGCCGACCCTGTACAAATACTTTAAGAACAAGTACGAGATGTTCACCAGCCTGTATGAGCGGCTCTACCGGAGCCTCAACGAGATGTTCAAGCTCATCCTCGGGCGGAACCGGGACAAGGCCCAGGTCCTGGAAGAGATCATCCTCGGTTACTTTCTCTTGATGACCTCGAAAAAGGACTTTTTGAAGATGTACTTCCGCGAACAACATCTGGTCGTCCACGAGAACATCGAAGAACACATGTCCTGGCACGTCGAAAGCCGCAAAAAAATGGAGGAGATGCTGGCCCATTGCCTCCAGGGGATCATCCGTCCGGACATCGCCAAGCGCTACGGCTCGGCCATGGTCGCCTCGACCTTGTTCGACATCCTGGAGGGCATGGTTTCAAACCTCATCCTCCACGGCGAGCAGGACCCGGCCAAGGAAAAAGCGTTCATTCTGGAATTTCTCCGGTCCGGCGTTTTGGCCCGGTCCGCCTGAGGACCGTCTCCTCTTCCGCGGCCTCGCCCCTTTCCCGCGGGACTCCGCCGTCTCCGGCTTCAGTCCGGCGCTCAATCCCTCCTTCCCTCCGACTCGTGAGGGGAAAGGATCGATCGGAAGAAGCCATGGCGCGCCCGAAATGAGGAACCACGCCGGGCGTCACGGACCTTGTCGACCCGGTCCCGGACGAAGCCTTCAAGGTCGAGGCCGGCCGCAACGATTGCGGGCCGCGCGGCGGGACGAATCAGGTCGCCGGGACCGCCGCCTATCCGGCCCGACATCGACTTCACCCCGTTGATCGAGTTCCGCCCCCCGGCAGGACGAGCTCCGCCCAGCCGGCGGAGCTTCCGAAATCGAATTTTGCCGGGAAACGGGAGGATTCCCGGCCCGACCTGTTGACGGCCAGGATGGCTGCGGCGAACTTCAAAGGTCGTCCCGTGAACTTCTTCAAACCGATCCTGTATTCCTTCCCAAAAAGCCGGGCCTCGGATTTCCCCACGTCGGATTCCCAGTCCTTGTAATATCCCACCTGGTATTTTGCCGTTTCCAAGCCAGCGGAAAAGAGGTTCAGGCCTTCGGCCAGGGAGCCCGAGGCGTGAAGGTTGTAAAACTCTTCGCCGTTCGAGGCGATATAAACCTCGCCGAGCGCGACGCCCGTGAATTCTTTGACGAGCTTGAACCCGACGTATAAGCTTTCAGCATCGGCGCAAAGATAAACCTCCCAACTCTCCGAGATGGGGAAATGGACCGCTCCGTCCCATTCTCCGGGCGCGAGGATTCCGTCGATCGAAATCGGAGTCCCCTTCTTCTCCGGCACGATGATGGGCGTGTCGGACGGGGCTATCGCCGGGCCGCTTACGGCGAGTCCCGCGATCTGGCCCAACACGATCAGGAATGCCGCAACCAAGAAAGAACGAACGTTTCGGCTCACGATGATCCTCCCGCCGGGCGGCCGGCGCGATCCTTCTTCCATTATACGCAATCGTCGGAGAAACGGTTGCTTTGAGAGCAGGGGCGCTTCATCGGATCGGCCTCATCAACCTTCCCGATCACCCGGCGTTTCGCCGTCCTGATCGAGGCTTCCGAATCAGGACGGCCCGGCTTTTTAAGGAAAGCGGCCGGATTTTTGCCCGCTTCATGCGCAAGTCGGCTGCACCGTGATTCTTCATTTTTCCCCGGTGCGCATGGGGATAAAGACCATAAAACCCGAGCGTGACCTGGCCCTTGTCCGGAAAAAGAGACGTCGCTTGGGCAATAAGCTCCAGCAGGACCTGGGCCGGCCCCCCTTCCACCTCGCGATTCAACCTGGCGTGACCGCCCCGTATCGAAACGGCCGCGGTCGCCCCCGCGGACGATGTATAATATTCAAAAAATGACAAGGAGTGAAGAATGAAATCCAGCCGATGGAATAGGATTGTCCTCGGTTTCGGAGTGTTTTGCCTGCTTGCCGCCGCTTCCGCAGGGGGAGCGGCCGAGATGCAAAAGGCGCCGACCGCGGCCGAGGTGCTGGCCGCGGCGAAGGCGGAGGACTGGCGCCCCCTCGATCCGGAGAACACGCTTTATCTCGAGCTGGACGGGGGCAGGGTGGTCATCGAACTGGCCCCGCTCTTCGCCCCGGAGCACGCGGCCAACGTCAAGGCCCTGGCCCGGGAAAAGTACTTCGACGGTTTGTCGATCGTCCGCGTCCAGGACAACTACGTGGTGCAGTGGGGGGACCCCGACGCCGAGAATCCGGAGAAGGCGCGCAAGATTCGTCGCGCCAAGGCGACCCTGCCCGCCGAGTTCGACCGCCCCTGGAACGACGGGATTTCCTTTGCCCCGCTTCCCGACGGGGACGTCTATGCGCCGGAGGTCGGATTCGTGAACGGCTTCCCCGCGGCCCGGGACGCGCAGAGCGGCCGCCTGTGGCTCGTCCACTGCTACGGCATGGTCGGAGCCGGCCGCGGCGACGCGGCCGACAGCGGCGGCGGCGCCGAGGACTATGTCGTGATCGGCCACGCCCCGCGCCACCTGGACCGCAACTGCACCCTGTTCGGCCGCGTCGTCCAGGGCATGGAGCTCCTCTCCTCGCTGCCGCGCGCCTCCGGGACGATGGGCTTCATCGAAAAGCCCGAACAGCTCATTCCGATCCGCTCCCTTCGCGTGGCCGCCGACGCGCCGCCGGCCGAGCGGACGAATCTGGAGATCCTGCGCACCGACACCGAGACCTTCCGCCGGCTGGTCGAGTCGCGCCGCAGCCGCAACGAGCCGTGGTTCCTGTTCAAGCCCGGCCGCGTCGAGATTTGCAACGTCCCGGTCCCGGGGCGAAAGAAGAACGACTGAACAAGGCGGAATGAATTGTCGCCGTTCAGCGGCCGACGTCGAGGCCCCCCAATTCGAAGAGAGGGATGAATAAAAACAAGACCGCCGGCGTTCCTACCGGAAGTTGAAGGTGTAGGTATATTTCAGGAGAAGGGTGCGGCCCACGGACCGGGGCAGCGGCGGCCTTTCCCTCAAGCGGTCGGTGTTCCATCCGTCGTTATAGACGAGATAGAAATCGGTCCCTTCCCGGGGATTGTAGCGGATGCGGACGTTCGACGTCAGCGTGCCGGCTTCGCTGCTGTACTGGATGAAAGCGGCGGCCGAAAAGCGGGTGCTCAGCATGACCAGAAGGCTCAGCCGTCCGATATGGGCGATGAACTTCTGGTTTCTTTCGGGAAACGTCGCCCGGTTGAATCCGTAGAAGCCGCCGACTTCCAGGCCGCTCGAAACGTCCCAGCGCGGGGAAATTCCCGCCGAGATGAGATTCCCGTCGTAAAACGAGCCGGCCTCCAGCGAGCCCTCCAGGTACAAGCTCGCCGCGGTCGGCGTGTTGAAGGCCAGCTTCGTCGTAAAAAAGCGGTATCGGCCGGCCGGGATCTCGGCCTCGTCGGACAGGGAAAAGGCCTCCGAAACGTTCTCGAAGCAGAAAGCCGGCCGGACCATGACATGAAAATCGGATTTCGCGGTGAACTGGTATCCCGGCCCGATCTCGGAGGACTCGACGATCCCGTCTTTATTCCGCAGGTAGAGGAATCCGTCGAGGAAAACGTTGTGGCGCAGGAGCCAGGACGTTTCGCCCGGGAGCCAGCCGTAGAGGAGACGGTCGCCGAAGCGGCTGTAGTCGCTCCGGAATTCGAATCCCAGGCCGGGCTCATACCCGTCGCCGGCCCGGGAAAAATCCAGGTTATACGCCAGGCCTTCGACGGTCCGGCGCTGCCAGTTGATCCGGACCTTGGCCGGGTCGAGCGAAAGGAGGCGGTTTCTCTTCCCGGTGGCGAAGGTCTGGGCCCAATTCCACGACAGGTAATCGTCGCCGAAGAGCTTGACGATGCCGTCCAGGCCGTAGGCCGTGTTGAACGTCCCGTTCGCGCCGATCCGGCTGGTGGCCATCGCGCCCACCCAAGAGTTCGGGTTGAAGACCTGCCGCCGGACGCGCAGCACGCCGTAATTCTGCGAGGGCAGATCCTCGGCGGCGGCGGTCTGCATGTCGAGAAAGCCGAGGTCCCACGAATCGATCCGGCCGATCAGGCGGGCCCCCCCGTAGATGCGGACGAGATTCCCTTCGTGGAGGCCGATGCGCCGGCTGTAGAAGAGGCTGCTCTCGTCGCCGAAATTGAAATCGAAGACGCTCGCTCTTTCCTGGAAGAAGAGCCGTTTCTCCGGGAAGAACAGGGAAAAGCGCGTCAGGTTGACCTGCTGATCGTCCGCTTCGACCTGGGCGAAATCGGTGTTCACGGTGAGATCCAGGGTCAGGTTGTTCGTCAGCCCGAGCTTGACGTCGAGTCCGGCCTCGCCGACGAGCTTGTTTTTGCCGACGTAAGCCGTTTCCGCCTCGTTGAGCTCCTCGGACCGGCCGGCGCCCCCGAGGATGAAGGGCGCGACGTAGAGGGGCTTGCGGCTGGACACCCCCTCGAGGACGATCTCGCGCGTCCGGGAGGGCTTGAAGCTTCCCCAGAAGCCCCATTTCGGCGGGATGGCGGGGAAGATGATGGTTTCATTTTTGCGGGCGATATAGCGCCAGGCGGTGAGCCCCATGACGACCCGCCCTTCGACCTCCTGGAACCGGAGGCTGGACAACGGGATCCGCATTTCGGCGAACCAACCCTCCCGGTTGCGGACGGTTTTCACATCCCAAAATGTGTTCCAGTTCTGATTCACGGGGAAGTCGCCGTCGGCGTCATGGAAGATCGTCATGTCCAACCGGAGGCCGGAGGGAGTCGTGAAAAAGGCGAGGCCGTTTTCCCGGTCGTGGAACGTATCCAGGACGATTCCCAGCCAGTCGTTGCTGAGCTTCATGTCGTCGCGTTTTTTGGATGTCGCCTGGATCTTATCCGGCTCGCGGTCATAAAGCCGCCCGGCGACATAGAGAAAATCGTCGTCATGGGCGACAAGGATCTCCGTGAGCTCGGAGGGCTCCGCCCCCGTGTTCGGAGTATAGACGAGGACGGGAAGCGCCCGGATGCCTTTCCAGGCCGGTTCGGCGCTCAGCCCGTCGAGCGTCACCTTGCCCTGGACCCGGGGAAGAATATACGGCGCGGCGCTTTCCTCCTGCGGATTCCCCGCCGGCGCCGGGCTTTGCCGGCCGGGAAAGGCCGGGGAAGCAAAGACCAAGGCCAGGAGCGCTCCGAAGAGCCTTTTCATTTCCCTTCCTCGTTTAATGATATTAATAGGCCGTGATTCCGGATTGTCAAGCGGACTCGGCCTTCGGATGGCCAATCGAAGGGTTTCCAGGCAAGTCCAAAGCATTGAGGGAAGCCCCGCCCGTTTCCCGGGAGGGCTCCGCCTCGTTCGAGTTGTTTCCGGATTCAGTCCCGGCCGGCGGCGAATCCCCTTTTTTTCATCTTATTTCTTGACGATTTTGCCGTCCACCATGACCATAGAGGGCTGCACGACCGTGTCGATGTTTTCGAGCGGATTCTCTTCGACGACGATCAGGTCCGCCAATTTGCCCTTCTCGATGGTCCCGAGCTTGTCCTCCAGGCCGAGGATTTCGGCTCCTGTGCGCGTGGCCGCGACGATCGTCTCCATCGGGGTGTAACCGGCCTCCAGAAAGAAACGCAGCTCCATGAGATAATATTTCGGCAGCTGCGTCGCGTAGTCCATGATGACGTCGGTGCCGATGCCCGTCTTTATCCCCGCTTTTTTCATGCGACGCAGCAATTCCATGTTTTCGGCCTGGTCAAAATAAAAGCGCCTCGACTGGGTGCCCCAGTATCCCCCGCGTTCCTGAAAAATGTGATAGTAAGCCACGATCGTCGGAACCGCGCAGGTCCCCTTCTCGGCCATCAGGCGGATGGTCTCCTCGTCGCGAGGGAGCGGATGGTCGATGCAGTCGATGCCGGCCTGGACCGCCCAGGCGATGTAGAAGGTATGAGAATCCGCGGTCACGCGAAGGCCCATCTGATGGGCCTCATCGATGGCCGCCGCCGCCTCCTCGAGCGTATAGTGGCTGGCCAGCTTGATGCAGTCCGCCCCGGCTTTGACCTGCTCTCGAACCGCTTCCCTGAATCCGTCGGCGCCGTTCGCTTCCCTGACGATGCCGTTGACGATCAGGTAGTCGCCTTCGGCTCCGTGTCCTCCCGTGCCCGTGATCAGCTTGCCGGCGGGGAATATCCGCGGCCCGCTCACGAGGCCGTATTGCACCGCCTCCTTGAGCCGAAAAGGGACGTCGTTGCGGGAACCGACGTCCCGCAGGCTGGTGATTCCGTGATTGGAATAATACTTGATTTTGTCGACGGCCCTCAGCGTCGCCGTAGTGTCGGTGTCCGTGAAAAACTCCAAAACATTCGTCGGGTAGGTGATGTGGGTGTGGAGGTCGATCATTCCCGGCAGGATGTACTTGCCTTCCGCGGGAATGAGGGCCGCTTCCTCCGGGATGGTCACTTGTCCGAGTCGGCCGACCTCCTGGATGCGGTTCCCCCGGATGACGACGACGGCATTGCTGACCGGATTTGCGCCGGTGCCGTCGATGAGGGTTGCGCCCCGGAGAACTTGAACCGGGGCCTTGGACAGATCCGGTTCGGGCATGGGGATGCGTCGGGGATCGTCCGAAACGTTCTGCCCGGGACGCTGTCCGAGGCTGTACGGCTTATTCTGCCCGTAAAAAACCCCTTGCGCAACGAGAAAGACGGCGAAGAAAACCGGGATCCGTCTCTTCATGTTTTTCTCCTCCGGAGCGATTTCGGCTTTTTTCCGGCCGATGCCTCGAGCCCCGTCATGATAGGATATCGCGTCTTGTCCTTGGGACTGAGGATATTTTAGCCCCCGCGGCCTGTCAAGCCCGATCGATCCTCCGACCCACGATGGAATATTGCGTATGGGACGGCGCTTCGCCGTCCTCCGCGACTCCTGGGAGCTAGGAATGGGAACGGGCGGTTATTACCGGTAAGCTCAACGTCTTTCCGCGCTTCCACGCCCCGCCTGTCAAACCGGTGATCCGAACGTGCCCTTCAGCCCTTGCGGGAGGGAGATCTTATCCTGAGGCGTGCTTTCCGATTATATCCCTTCAGCAACTATCACTTCCGAACGCTGCTCTCCGGCAGGACAACCGGCACACGAGAGGTTCGTTCGACCTAAAATAGGACGACGGTTGAGGGCAAAGGCGAGCGAGGCGGATGCCCTGATCTCTCCTGAAGACAAATCCGACATAAAAAGAACAAGCTAGACCATGCGAAAAGCCGCTTTCAATCCCGTCATCATATCCTTATCGTAATAATTCATTCATCTCCGGCGCAACGGACGGTCGCCGGATACCCGGCGTACGCCGCCCTGATTTCGTCCGGGATCCCTTTCAAAAATTCTACGCCGGCCCAAACATTGTCGATCAGTTTCGCGTTGCCTACGTCGGTGTACGGCTCAAAGTCAGCCGGGTCCCGGGCATTGTCCTCGATGTCGACGCAGAGCCGATTCATCGAGCAGGAAAAGTCGAAGCGGTCCATCTCCACCCGGCGGAGATTCTTATTATCGCGGGTCTTATAGACAATCGTCCTTTTCCCCAGGTCATAAACGATGCTCCATTGGGTATTGGTGCCCGTCACCGCGGCCAGGATCTCGAAAGCCCGGTCGATCGCTCCTTCGCTAGCGCCCTTGTCGGCTTCGACCATCGCCGCGGCCCGGGCGAACCGGCCGGAGGATTCCCTGGTGGCATCGTCAAAGGCTTTTGGAGCGCCGCTCTCCCGGCTCGACCTGAAGTCCAGAGACACGTCGTAACTGTTATTGGCCAGGACGGCATAAGGCAGGTCCTTCCCGGCATGGACGACCGTTTTGCCGTCCACATATTCCAGCGCGGCCGCGTCGCCCCGGGCGTCGGCGATGAGGAAATGGAGCGGGGCCAGGGATGTGTTCGATATCCGCACGAGGCGATCGCTGGCCAGCACGTCCGCGACCGATGCGGACGTGTCCAGTTGATACTGGATCCATTGCAGTTCCCCCAGCCCGGAGCGGTCATCCGGCGCGGAGTAGGTCCCGTCATTGTTCCACATCTGCTCGATGACCAGCCCGGCCTCGTTCATCCCGCCATAGGGGAACTCCCGTCCGTTCTGGTTGAAGGAAATGCTCCCGTACTTGGAGACCCAAGTCAACGGCTTCTCCGGGGGATTGACCAGGGACGTCTTTTTCAGGCCTCTCGGGTTGACGTGGATTTTCCCCAGGCCCGTCGGAAAATCGAAGTTCCGGCCGTAGAAAACGCCGCCGTCCTTGACCTTCAGGCAAAACGTCGTGCACGGGCGGGCGGCCGCCGGAGCGAGGGTTGCCGCCAGGATGAGGACGACAAGAGAATGGATTCTTTTTCTCATGCTGCCTCCTTATAATCATCCCTCTTTCATAGACGAGAATCGCACCCTGAAAGTTCCTGCCCCCTCCGAGAGCCCCTCTGCTTCCCCATCCTCGGACGGAACGGGTGGCCTGATTCAGCCGGAATCCGTGGCCGCTTTCCTCCGGAATCGCTGGCCGTATTCGTCAGGAATATGCGCAGCGGCCCGACGCCCGTGATCAGTTACCGCTCGGGAAGAAATCCGTTCCGGACGACCTCATGCCGGCCCTCCCCGCCTTTTTTACCGCCCATCATCGCCAGAAATTCCGATACTTCATGCTCCAAGGCCTCCTGGAGCATCCGCCGCGCCCCCTGCCGGACGATTTCGTCCAGGGCCGCCCGCGATTCCGGAATCATGCGACCTGCGTCCCGTTTTGCGGTAGTCTTTTCCATGAGCGTATCCTTCCGGACCCCTCCAGGTCCGTGTTAGATGTGAAGATCCAACATAGGATACGCTCATTCCTTTCATACACAACTCTCGGTTATACCTCCTAGTGAAGCTATCGATTATATTAAAGGAATTAGAGAGTTTTGGGATGAAAAATGATCTAAAACCTTCCTTTACAGCCTATGTAAAATGGGGGAATGGTCAGAAAAAAAGGCTCCGTTTTAGTAAGTCAGGTGACGCCAACCTGGAAAGGGCATATGCGACGCGTTATGTAAGAGTAGCCAAAAACACTAAACCCCTAAGATCCAATGAAGAAGATCAAAAAACTGATGGATAATGTTTGCGTTCGCCCGAAGGCAGTGTCTAAAGAATAAGTATTATTAAACCTTTACTGTGCTCCTGCTGCCAGCAGCAATTGTGCAATCCCTTGGTCTTTCAACTCCCGGGCCGCTTGGAGTGGAGTTTTTCCTTCGTTGCCCGGGAGATTGACATTGGCATTTCTGGTAATCAGCAAAGCAACCATTTCCTTGCTTTCTATTTGAACTGCCAATATAAGAGGAGTGCGGCCGTTGTAATCTGGCAAATTAATGTCGGCCCCTTTTTTCAAGAGAAAGTCAGCAAACTCCAACTCGTTTAAAAAAGTAGCCAGGTGGAGGGCTGTAAATTCAGCGGTCTCCCCGAAATCGAAATTGTTTCGCTCATCAATATCTGCCCCGTACTGCAGGAGGGTTTCGGCAAGCTGACGGGCCTCCTTTGTAAAACCATTGACGCTATAGTTAACTAAGTAATACAAAGGTGTCCGGTTTTCTATGTTTTTAAAATCGACTTTAGCGCCTTTATTTAACAGGTAGACCGCTAAATCCGAATTAAACTTGAGGATGGTCATGAAGAGTGGTGTCGCTTCGCGGTCGTCGGTAATATTGACATCCAAACCTTTGGCCAGAAAATAATCGGCCATTTCGGTATTACCTTGGGAGATGGCGGTGTGCAGTAAGGACTCGTTGCCCTTAGGATTACGGGTATTGACAGAAGCCCCACGTTGGATTAACTCCTTAACCCGGGGGTAATCCTTCCTTGCCATGGCCAGGAGCAGGTGCTGGTTCAGATCCTCCGACTTTGCCGGACTTTTTCCACTGGTATTCAGTAGATTGGCAATATCGTTGAAACCCCACAATGCGGCAAAATTGGCGGCGTTATGGCCGTTTTTGTCAGTGGCATCCACGGCCGCCCCATGGTCGAGCAGTAATTGAACCATTTCCAGGGTCCCGGACATGGCAGCGCACATCAGGGGAGTCATTCCCGCCTTGTTTTTAATATTTACATTCGCGCCATTCTTGAGGAGTACAGCGCCGGCTTCTACACGGCCAAAAGTGGCCGCATGCATGAGCGGCGTGCTGCCGTTGGAATCCTTGGCATTTACGTTGGCTCCATCCGCCAGGCATTGTCCGATAGCCGCTGCATCAACCATGATTGCTTCGTAGAGCCGCTCATTTAGATCTTGACTGTCAGCAAAGCAAAGGCTTGAGAGGAGGCAGATCATTATCATCAACACCGGTAACTTTTTCATGGGGAACACCTCCATTCGTGTTGTTGGCTGGAAATAGTAATTATAGTATTCCATGTGGTAGAAAAACTTCCTGCAAAAGGCAGGGATAGGAATTTCGTTTTTCAGCGGCTCCGACGACAAACCCCGTTTCGTCATGACATCCCATCTTGCCCTCGGGGATGAGAATAATTGAGCGCTCGGGAGCTGTCAAGCCCGATTGAAGACGAGGCGCTCCGGCCCGGCGACAGCTCGAAGCTCCGAATAGACCGAAAATCGGCCGTATTTCGCTTCTTTATCAGGGAATCCGTTCAGCCCATATAGCTGTTATGTACTATACCGGGGAGAATGTACGGGATGAGCGAAACGACGAAAACCGAAGCCGCCATTTAAGGGCTACTAATAAAATACGGATAAATGGAAATAAATAAAAATGGATATAAAGAAGAAAAAAAGATCTATATTTAATAAATCGGAATATTAACCGATATAAATCTCAGGTTGGGTCAAATTCTCGATCAAGTTGCCTTACCATTTTCTGGATTTCAAATATTGCTTCTGCAGAGGCGTCGAACTTTTCGTGAAGATCAAGAACGACAACGTCGAGTAATTCGAGAATAGGGTCCATGTTGAGGGCAAATGCGATCGGATTAACTATGGTGTGATGTTTAAGGGCAGCACTCCCTTTTTTGTTAGTGGGGAAACGGAAGCTATATGAATCACGATCGAGATCTTCGATTTGTTGCACAATTGAAATAAATTCGTCGAAACTATTAAGCCCCGTGACGCCCGACTTCCAAGTCCATGCGAGTCCTTTAAACACGGCATTAACTGCGGGGAGAAGAGAGGAGAGGCGATGGTTAAGAAAGAGGCTTGATGTATCTAATGAACCGGCGTCGAGTAAGTGGAGGAGTTGGGCCCCGTGGTATACGATTGCTTTCAGATAGAGCTCCAGCGAATGGCGATATAAAAAAAGAATTGGATAGCCATCGAAATCTCGATAGCCGGATGAATCGGAAAGATTTCTGGCGAGGCGCTTGCCGGCTTCGTGATAAGCCCGGGCAAACGGGGCGAGTTCGTCAATAGGATTACGATGAAAATTGATTACAACATTGCCGTGCAGATCCTGAGAATGAAATATTGAGTGCATATCTTCCTCTTTTTAAAATAATGTTTCAGAAATAAGGTAAAAAGGGCTTCCGTTACGATTCAAGGTCGTCACTTTGGAGGGATTCGTGAAATCTTTTATTTATATCGAGGAGATCGAGTTCGTCCCAATCATTTAGAGAGAGACCGCAATAATTACAATATAACGCTACAGGGAAGACGCCAACAACAGAAGCGATGCCATCGGAGTAATCGCAATCGACATCTAAAGAAAGATCAGCCATATTTCCGCACGCGGGGCATTCCATTTTATCAGAAGAACCGTACCTGCTATTTTTACCGCGTAACGTTTCAATCCTTTTTTGGTGAGCGGGATCGTCCTTTATTCGGTCCCATTCCTGTTTATAAAATATGATTTTACGTTTTAGTCTTTCCGCAGAAGCTCCCCTATATTTATCCGAGAGAAATTCAAGGCCTGGGATAGTATTTCCGACTAATTCAGGGAGAGAAACCTGAAGTTCAGCCGAAAAATCCTTCATTATGGGTAAAAAGCTTTCGAGAAGAAGTTTTCGCGACGATTCATAATTAATTTCGGAAAGTGGGCGATGAGCAATGATATCCCGATGGGTTGACAGGGCAAAGAGGGCATTAGAGTGTTTGTCTGCTGAGAGGGAAAACCCCTTTACCCTTGATAAGGAAACTCGATAATTAATTATCCGATTGTTGGGGTCAGGAGAAAATTCCTTATTAGAAGCAAGGCCGGAAAGCAATTTAGATGAATAGAGCACAACGGCGGCATTTTTGAAAGTCGCATCTTCCAAGACAAAAGTATGGTTTATATCCCACAAGATTCCCTTAAAAATACGCTCCATCCCAAATGCATAAAAGATTAGCGCATCAAGGACCTGAGGGTTGGTAATAGAGTCGCAGATTAGGGGGGCGCAGCGATTAAGAAATGTCTTGGCGCTGATTAGATATTCGTTCACGCATAACCTCGAACGACGAAATAGGCAGTTCCCTTCGGGGAAGAGGATACGTCCCGCGTTGGGGCGATGTCAAAGATAAAAAAGAGAGCGGAATAGCGGAGGATTTAAAATTTATTAATGCCGGAAAGATGGAACGAAGGAAGAAAGGAATTAAGGAAGAGAGGGCCGGGACTCTAGAGAAAGTTGCTCCCGATGCCATTGCTCCCAGGCTTTCCGCTCGACGGCAAAAGCATTTTGATCGACTAGGGATAAGAATTTCGTTTTTCAGCGGCCCCGACGACAAACCCCGTTTCGTCATGAAATCCCATCTTGCCCTCGGGGATGAGAATAATTGAGCGCTCGGGAGCTGTCAAGCCCGATTGAAGACGAGCCGCTCCGGCCCGGCGGCTGCTTGAGACTCAGAATAAGCCGATAATCGTCCGGATTTCGCCTTCTCTGTCGCGGAATCCATCAAGAAAAATAGTCGACCGGGGGGGCGGCGATCATTGAAAGATCCTAGAGAGCCCCCTCCGGCGGCGGCTTCTCTGCAACGAACGTCAACTTCAGGTGATCGATGATCCGGTCCACGACGGAATATTACGTCAGGAAGACAACGATCTTTATCCGCCCCCCGCATCGGGTACAAACAAGAGGATCGACCTCATAAACCTTCCGGATCATTGCCGCCCAGCTTTTCGAAGGGACCGGCCGGAGCTTTTCCCTGACCACGTGCAACGCCGGGTCACCGGTCTTCTTCGTCTTTCACCTGAAGGCATTGGCATAAAGGCCGTAATACCTGACCATGACCTGGCCTTTATCCGGAATATGGGACGTCACCCGGGCGATGAACTCCAAATAATCCATCGACTCTTGATCCCCGTTCTTACGGTCGATGCGGTAGCCCACCCGGCCCTCAGGCTCGATAAACTCGAGCCGTTCCAAGGAAACGACCGGCCGGATCATATCCTTGCCTACGCGCTCGGCTTCGGCCTTGATTTCGGTCCGGACCAGGCTATGGACGTTGAATCCGGTATGCCGCCAGGAGAGAAGGCGCTCGGCCCAATCAGGGCTCAGCAATCCCTTGGCCCCAAGCATCGCCAGGACCTCCCGGGCAAAGAGCTCCGACAGCCGGGCATCGTCGAACCGGGCGATTTCACGGAAAACGCCCGCCGCGTCCAGGCCGCCGGCCGTCACCAGAAAATGAAGGTGCGGGTGAAAATTGATGCGACCCCCGAACGTCTGGATGACCGCGATGACGCCGGGAATCAAAGGTTCCCCGGCCACGGCTTCAAAATACAGTTTCAAGGCCCGCAACGCTGCAAGGGAAAAATCTCCCAACAGCCGCCTCTTGAACTTGAAGAAGATCCGCAGCATCTTGGGGATGGTGAAGACGACCTGGCGATGCGGGACATCCCAAAGCAGCCGTTCCCTCACCCAATCGCCCCATATTTCGACCCGCTTCACCTGGCAGGACGGACAAAATCCCCGCGTTTTACAGGAAAACGTCAACAAATATTCCTCCCGGCAAGCTCGGCACCGGACTCGAGCGAAGCCGCAGCGGGGATTCCCGCAATCCAGATACTTTTCAACGACCTCCTTTACCACCGGCCGGAAATATCCGTAGTCTCGCTCGAAGCGACTCTCGTATTCGGTCAGGAATCTCTCGAAATGATGGAAAAGCACCCTGTGGATGTGGAGCACCGACCTCTCCGGATGCCGAGGACGATAGACTCCCGCCATGGCGGGAGAAAAGACTCAAGATTCGGGCCAAGATCAGCCGGGAAACCGGATCTCCCCTGGAAATTGCCGCATAGCTGGGGGGCTCCTCCGCCTTGGGCTGTTTTCGTTTCTACCTCTTGGAAGCGTCTGCGGCCTTAAAGGGTCAATTTCGGATTCGTTCTAATTCCGGCGCAAGGCGGCCAGCGCTTCAACGATTTCCCGGTTCTTAGATTCGATCGAATCGAGAATCTGTTCGGGCGTCCGCTCGTCGATTTTTATCTTCCGGTTCGGATTGACGGCCTTGAGGTCGTAACCGCGTTTTTCGATTTCCGCGCGGTCAACGCTCCAGCTCCGCTCGCTGTCGGACCGCGCGGGGAGCAATTTGAAAAATTCCTCGAAATGGCCGATGGTTAACGGAGATTTCTTTCCGACCTTCACGTCGGACAGATCGTAGTACCAGATCCGCTCGGTCGGCCCGCCCTTGGTGAAAAACAGCAGATTGGTCTTGACGCCCGCCCCGGCGTTCACGAATGCTCCACCCGGGAGACTGACAAGAGCCCATAAATCGCAGTCGTCCAGAAGCTTGCGTTTGGTCTGGACAAAGGCCGTTTCGTTTGTCCTAAAGAGCACGCCCTCGTCAAGCACGATCCCGCATCGCCCTCCCGGTTTGAGCGAGTCGATGACGTGCTGGAGAAAGAGGACCTGGGTGGCCCCGGTTTTATAGGCGAACCGCGTCTGGGCTTCCTTGCCTTCCTTGCCGCCGAAAGGCGGATTAGTCAGGACGACGTCAAATAGGACGGGCGCGTCCAGAAAAAGCCCTCCGTAAGTCTCGTTTCCGGTCAGCGCATTCCCGTGCCAAAGGCGAGGCTCGTCAATGCCGTGAAGCGCCATGTTGGCCAGAGCGATGGGATAGATCAGGTTCTCTTTTTCGCGGCCGTAGAATGTCCGGTGGGAAAGACTCTCGATCTCGTCGGCCGTGGCCGTCCCGCCCAGCCGTTCTTTCATGTGCAGATAAGACTGGACCAGGAATCCCCCCGTCCCGCAGCACGGATCATAGACCGCCTCGCCCGCCTTGGGATCGACGGCCCTGACCATGGCCCGGATGATCTCGCGGGGCGTGAAGAATTGCCCTCCGTCGTTGCCCTTCTCGCCCATCTTCAGAAGAAGTCCCTCATAGACCTGCGACAGAGTGAAAACATGGGTCGGGTCGACGGCCGCATGGGTGATCTCATGGACCTTCTCCAGGACATCGAGGAAATTGCGCTCGGTGTCGATCCGCACGCGTTCGATGCCGGACAGTATCTCGCTGATGATCTTGCGGCGGGGCGAGGCGTTCGGCTTGTCCTTCAGGCCGTGCAGGTAGGGCAGCAACTTGCCGTTTACAAACGCGAAGAAGGCTCCTAAAGTGCCGTTCTGAAGTTCGGTGCGCATTTTTCCGTCGGGGCCGGCCCAGTCACTCCAACGAAAGGGAGGCTCGATGGACGGCTCGAATTCGGCGCCGACGGCTTCGGCCGCTTCGGCTTCGTGGGTTTCATTTTCATCGAGGATGCGAAGGAAAAGCAGCCAGGTCAGCTCCGGGACGTACTGCAGGGCGCCGGCGCAGTTCGACCGCCGCATGATGTCGCAGATGGATTTGACCGCGGCATTGACCGATCCGGGCGATGCCAGCCGCTTGCCGTTGCCCCCACTCGAAGTCCTGGCCATATCAGTTGTTCCTTTGATCGATGAGGTTCATCACGACCGAGGTCATGAATTTTTTCTGCTTTGGATCGCTCTCGGCGATAAGGAGAGTGATGGCCACCAGAGCGTTGTCCGCGATGCGCTTTGTCCCGTCCGCCCGATAGAGTATCCCGTTTTTTTCCATGAACCAAAGGAACAGCGCCGCTGCGATCCTCTTGTTTCCATCAACGAAACTGTGATTCTTAACGATAAAATAGAGGAGATGGGCCGCCTTCTCCTCCAATCCCGGATAAAGGTCCTTGCCGCCGAAAGTTTGCATGACCGCGCCGAGCGAGCTGTGAAGGCTTTGATCCTTTTCCCTGCCGAACAGGCCCGATGACCCGAATTTGGCCTTTAAGCGGCCGATGATTCCGATCGCCTCATCATACGATATTCCCCGGGCCGGCCCGACGGCCACATCGGGCTTCTGAATTCGTTGATGATCATAGTCATCAAGAATATCGAGCGCACGCTCATAGTCGGTGACCACCCGCAAAAGGCCTTTAGCCTCATCCGAGCCAATATCGTGCCGATCCAAGACATGCTCGACGAGCTGGAGGGATTGCTTCAGCTCTTTTAAGCGCTTTTCATTCCGGGTGTGCCCTTTGACAATGTGATCTCGCAGGACGTTCGTGGCCCAGATGCGGAATTGAGTGCCCCGTTTGGTATTCACTCGGTAGCCGACGGATATAATGGCGTCCAGATTATAGAATTCCACTTTTCTTTCGACTTCTCGGCCGCCTTCTTTTTGAACTGTTGCAAATAATGCAACAGTTGAATTCACGTCTAATTCATTTGTTTGAAACACATTACGAAGATGCCGGGAGATCACGGATTTATCCCTGCTAAAGAGGTCCGCTATCTGTTTAAGGCTGAGCCAAACGGTTTCTTGCTCGAGATGGACCTCCAATGCGGACTTGCCGTCCGGAGACTTGTAAAGGACGATTTCGCCTTTTCCGCCCGGAGAAGTCCAAATGCCTTTTTTTTCTCGGATTCGCTGCACGGACTTCCCTTTTTTCATGCCTCGAGCTCTCCGTTGAACGCCTTTCTAAGCAACGCCGCGGGGAGAGCGTTGATCTCGCGGAGTTGGGATTGAAAATATTGGATCAATGGCTTTACTAGCTTAATCTTCTCTGCAGCACAAGATTGAGCATTCCAATCGGGAATATTTATGTAACCTGAAGAGAGACGTTTAAATAACATGCGTTCGCGCACCGCTCCGCGCGCCAGAGTTCGTATTAGGTTATCTCCCTGCGGCGATCTAAGCCAATGGTAAAACCATCGATGGTGCATTATGCCTTGCTTTGTTTTAAAAACGACATAGTCTGGACTAGTTATTCCTTCCTCCTCTTTCCCGTCAACAAATGCGATGGAACCTATCAAAATACGCATTGGATTATAAAATATCGTGCCTTCACTCACATATTTATATCTTTCCGGACGTTTTCCGGGGGGCTCTTTGGCCGAGGAAAGCCCATCGCGCGTAGCTCCGAGCACCGGGAATTTGTGCCAATCTTCTCCGATACCTTTAGTGACCTCAATTAAACATTCTTTAAGGCTGATAGGATATTTCACACGATTTTTAAGTGTCTCTTGAACATAGCTGTATTGGAGGGTTTTAGCTTCATTGAGCGCGGCTTCGGCGGCTGCGCGAGCTTTATCAATGGCCTCCATACGTTCATTCAGAATTGCCGCGATACGCTTTTGTTCGGGAAGAGAAGGGAGGGGAATTTTTAAGTTCATTAGCGAATTCATATCAGCGCGAGGCATGCGAGAGCCTGTCTTCTCGCGCATTGCTTCATCTTTAGTCTCAGAACGTCGGAGTAGCCAACAAAGAAATTCTCTATCTATATCAACTGCAGGAAGTAAAGGAATTATTTCTGTCGTACACCGTCCTTCATAATCGGGCAACGCTACCTTATTTAGGTATGGCCGTAATTTGCCATAAAGGATATGCCTTCTATCAAATTTAAAAGTAGTGCTTATTCCTTCTTCTTTATCGGGTGCTGATAAGGTTCTAAGTATTTGTCCCGAATCGCTTTGGATATTTTCTAGGCTTAGGTACGGCAAATAAGCTGCAGACGATGATCTCGCCTCAACGATTTGACGGTCCTGCTGGCAAACCGCCCCGAGTTTCACCCACCGCCAGCCGGGAGGGAGAGGCTTTGGGGCTTGGCTATTAAAGCTGGACGTCATTGAACTTAGTTTACAATCTTTGCTTTGCTTCTAAACGATTTCAGGAGAGCGAGGTTTGCGCCTATCAGGCTGAAAGGCTTCGGCGGGAACCCGCTCATCCATTCCAAGATCTCTTCGTATTCAGGATCTTTCGGATCGTTGATGATCCGAAGCTTCTCGTAGTATCCACCTAATCCACCGCTGTCTTCCGGAGGGCAATCATTCGCGCCGTCGATGCATCTCGGGTAAAAAGCCGAAGATTCGTACGGCTTTATCGCTTCATTTTTGATGTCGTGTTCCCATCCGTCCCCGAAATCGTAAAAATAACGGATGACGGCTCCCTCGGAAGTGAAAAGCGAGCCGATCTTAAACTTCCGTTCATCAAGAAACCGCGGCCCGAATCCTGGATCATCGTCCCAATCGGGCCTGCCGTAGTGCTTGTCCTCGAAGATAAATTCATGAAGATGCGAGTCTTCCCAGCCCATAACTCTTTGCAACACTTGATGAAGACGCCAAAGGGAAAAACTTCCTCGGACGAGGATGCGGCGCCAGATCAGAGGTTTGGAGCCAACGAGGGAGACATGGAGCTGGAGAATTCTATCATTTTCAGACTTGCTGCCCCTTCCATTTTTCTTTGAACCAATGGCGGCCGCGCCTACCTTCGTCTTAACTTTTTTTGGCATGGATATTTCAGATTTTTTTGACCGCGCCTTGTTCATGCCGCGAACATCTTTTGCTTGGTTTCCATGAGAATCTCGGCGGGCTTGCCCTTTTTCTTGAGAGCGGACAAGCCGCCCGCTTTCACGACCTCGGGGGTATCGAAAACCGCGGGATTTTCCAGCCCCTCGGTGCCGGCCTTAGCGAACTGCGCGGCGATGGCCTGGATGACGGCCGCCGCTTTTTCCGGCAATCCCTTGAGCCATTTCTCGTGCTTGTAGGCGAAAGCATCCGTCCGTTCCAGCCGGGTTTTAGGATCCAGACCGTAGCCCAGCTCGGCCAGGACATCATAGAGGTCATAATCCAGCATTCCCTCCAAGGATCGGATAACAGGCGCGGACCGCCCGCCGTCGGGAAGCCCCTCGATCAGCTCCCGGCGCTTGGAGGGAACGATCCAGACCGCGCGGAATTCCTCCAAAGTGGGGGCTTCTTTGACGAGGCGCTCGGCCAGCCGTTCTTTGTATTCCTCGACGGTCACGGGCATGGCTTTGCCGTCCTCTTCCGTCACGATGTAGCGTCCGGCGTCGGTGACCTTAACCTCGAAGCCCTCGACCCAGAGGATAGGCTCGGGAGGAATTTCCCGAACGGCCCCGGCTCTGCGTTCGCGAGGAGGCTGATGTTTGGTCACAAACTCCTTGCCGAAGAGCCTTGTCGCGTCCGTATAATCATAGACGCGAAACATCAGCTTGCCGTCCGGGGCATAGATCCTCGTTCCCCGGCCGACCATTTGATAGAACGCAATGGGCGACCGGACATACTTGAAAAAGACTATGTTCCGAACGCAGGGAACGTCCACCCCCGTGGTCAGAAGGTCGACGGTCGTCGCGATGAAGAAACGGCGCGAGGCCCCCCGCAAGTCGGCCAGGTATTCGTTTCCCGAGGAGGCGGCGGTGCATTTGAAGGCATAAGGCTCGGCTCGGGGATGGTTCCCGTTCCGGCACCAGTCGGCATAGAGGTTATTGAGACAAGCGGCAACGTCGTCGGCGTGCCGGTCCCGCCTGCAGAAGATTATAGTTTTCTGCTCCGGGCCGCCCGTACCGATGAGCTGGGCGAAGAAACTTCGGCACATCGCCTCTAAGCGCTCCGGCATCAGGAGCCTGTCTTCGAGGTTTTCCGCCTCATAGCGTTCCCGGGCTTCTGCTTCAGTGAGAGTCTCGCCCGTTTGCGCGTCTTTGATTCTTTTACCGGAAAGGTCTTCCCGGGATACGCCGCTTTCCCGCTCGTTGACGGTTTTATCGTCATGGAAAAGGTCGAAGCGGCGGATTTCGCAGGCGGCCAGGTAGCCGTCCTCTATGCCCTGGGCCATATCGTATTCATAGACCGGTTCCCCGAACCATTTGATGTTGTCCGCCGTGAGCCGGACGTCGGCTTGGGCTTCTTTTGTATTCTCCTCGACTTCCAGGCGGCGAGGGGTGGCGGTCAATCCGACCTGGACGGCGGACGCATTGCGAGTGAGAACCTGCGACCATTTGCCCCAGGCCGAACGGTGGCATTCGTCGATGACGATATGGCTGAAATAATCCGGGGGATAGTTGGCCAGAAGGAAATTGGCGTCGGAATCCTCTCTGTCCACGTCAAGGGTCTGATAGGTCGCAACCAGGACGCGGGCGTTTTTCTGGGGATTGTCGCTCGTGACGGCGGCGGCGTCCGCTCCAAAAACGTTTTGGAAAGCGGCCAACCCCTGGGCCCGAAGTTCGTCGCGATCGCAGACAAAGAGGGCCCTCCGAAGTTGGCCGGCGTCGGCGATCTTTTTGAGCAGGTTGACGGCGATGAATGTTTTGCCCGAGCCGGTGGCCAGGGCGAGCAGAGCGCGCTTGCCTCTCCGGGCGATCTTTTCGAGAACCGCCCGGATGGCCGCGTCCTGGTAGTAGCGGCGCGTCGCTTCTCCGCCCGCGTAGCGGATAAGGAGCGGCTTGGCCTCGGGTTTGCCGAGAGTAAATCCCACGGCTCTTTCATAACGGGCGCGCAAGTCCGCCGGAGACGGGAAATCGGTAAGAGACTTGGGAGACGATGTCTTTCCGGATACGCGGTCGAATTCGATAAACAGGCGTCCATTGCTCGAAAAGACGAACTGGACATTCAGTCTTTTGCAAGAAGCATAAAGCTTAGCCTGTTCCAGGCCGTGCGTGGGAGGCAGGTGTTCGGCTTTGGCTTCGATAAGGGCCAAAGCCACAGGCTGGCTTTCCGGAGTGACCTTGACCCGGAGAACGTAGTCGATCGTCCCTCGGGACCGGCGGCGAGGTCCGGTTTCTCCGATATCAATGGCGCCGGCCGTTTCCTCGCGCCGGATCAGGTCCTCGGTCCATCCCCGGCTATGGATGGCCGGGTCTATCAGTTTGGCTCTCGTATCGGATTCGGAAAGCATCGCGCCCTCTACTCTTTTGCCGGAAAGGGATAGGAATTTCGTTTTTCAGCGGCTCCGACGACAAACCCCGTTTCGTCATGACATCCCATCTTGCCCTCGGGGATGAGAATAATTGAGCGCTCGGGAGCTGTCAAGCCCGATTGAAGACGAGGCGCTCCGGCCCGGCGACAGCTCGAAGCTCCGAATAGACCGAAAATCGGCCGTATTTCGCTTCTTTATCAGGGAATCCGTTCAGCCCATATAAAAGCCTCGCTTTTGGGCGCAGCAATTGAAGCGAAATCAGTGAGGGGTACGGAATTCGAATCCGGCAACTTCCTACTCTCCCACCAGGCATCCCTGGCAGTACGGTGCTTCACCGTCCTTCGCGACCCTAGGGAGCCAGGGCAGGCGTTTCGCAGTCCTACACGACGCTTCCGGGCCTTGCCGGCCCTCCACGAGGCTGCCGGGTCAGGGGGGAGTTATGGCTATCGGGTGCCGATGGACACGGTGGGGGTGGCGAGGGAGTTTGTTTTATTCAAAAAAAAAAGCCGCGCTTTCGGCGCGGCCTTGATCTTTGAAGAAAAAAAACCCGGCAACTTCCTACTCTCCCACCAGGCACCCCTGGCAGTACCATCGGCACCGGAGGGCTTAGCTTCCGTGTTCGGAATGGGAACGGGCGTTTCCCCTCTGTCATGGTTGCCGGGATTTAATTGACTAAATCCCAATCGAACTTATGATTGCGACATTTTTTGCCTGAATAAACTTTATGGTCAAGTCTCACGGGCGGTTAGTACCGGTAAGCTCAACGCATTTCTGCGCTTCCACACCCGGCCTATCAAACAGGTGATCTGCCTGTGCCCTTCAGCCCTTGCGGGAGGGAGATCTTATCTTGAGGCGTGCTTCCCGCTTATATGCCTTCAGCGGTTATCACTTCCGAACGTAGCTACCCAGCGATGCCCCTGGCGGGACAACTGGCACACTAGAGGTTCGTTCGTCCTGGTCCTTTCGTACTA